>ERZ1026852.289-NODE-289-length-34432-cov-9.138174_pt1 | contig 34432 bp, 17 predicted proteins | sample MGYA00380156_ERZ1026852 | MGnify/ENA primary metagenome ERZ1026852 (study PRJEB33269, sample SAMEA4719792) | human gut metagenome | biome: human-associated habitat; feature: organic feature; material: feces | place: Cameroon | collected 2013-10 ...
TGTTACCTCCACATTCTTTTTTATTTTGAATGTCCGCAAAATCCGTCCTACATCCGACGGTCTCCACGGAACATCCAGATGATGCAGTGCGATCAGACGATCCTGCACATTCGTTCCAGCTCCCATCTTCTGCGTGGAACCAATCAAAAAACGAACCTGTCCGCTTCTTACCTTGCCAAACAGCTCCGTCTTTCTTAATTCTGTATTCGCTTCATGGATAAAGGCGATCTCTTTCTCCGGAACACCTTTACGGATCAACTTTCGTTTGATGTCATGATATACATCATCAAACACCTCCGCTTCCGACACTTCTTTTCCATCGGCTGCAGTAATCTTTCCCAAATTCTTTGGAGTAGACAGATCACAAAATATAAGCTGTGCCGATTTAGCATCTGGAGTCCGCTCCCATATCTCATATGCCTTTTCCACCAGTGCATTTACTTTGGAATGTTCCTCATCCGGCAGCAACGGATTGACCAGTCTCTGATCCAGTGCCAGCTTTCTTCCATCGTTCGTGATTTTTAACATGTTATCCTCATGCGGTTCTACTCTGCGGTCACGGACTGCTTCCGCCCGCTCCGCTAACGAGGCTACCATCTCCTTTTGATGATCACTTGGCTGCAGCACCACATTTTCATACTCCGCCTTTGGAATTGGCAGATTTAACATATCCGGTGTCTGAATGTCTGCACACTCCTTAAACAGTGCGATCAGTTCCGGCAGATTGTAAAACTTGGCAAATCGTGTTTTTGCACGGTAGCCGGTTCCTTCCGGTGCCAGCTCGATGGCAGTCTGCGTTTCACCAAAGGAGGATGCCCAGGAATCAAAATGTCCCAGTCCCATCCGCTGCAGCGTACCATACTGCAGATAACGCATGTTGGTATATAATTCTGTCATGCTGTTGGAAATTGGTGTTCCCGTTGCAAAAGTGATTCCCTTTCCGCCGGTCAGTTCATCCAGATACTGACACTTGGCAAACATATCGGAAGATTTTTGTGCCTCGCTCTGTGCGATTCCCGCAACATTCCGCATTTTTGTGTGAAGGAACAAATTTTTGTAAAAATGACTTTCATCCACAAAAAGCCTGTCCACTCCTAACTGTTCAAATGTCACAACATCATCTTTTCTGGAAGTATCATTTAGTTTCTCCAGTCTGGTCTGCAGGTTTTTTCTCATCTTTTCCATCTGCTTGATGGTGTAGCGTTCCCCTCTCTCTGCCTTGATCTCTTCAATGGACTGCGTGATCTCTTCGATCTGCCGCTCGATCATTGCTGTCTGCCTTTCTGCGGATAACGGGATCTTTTCAAACTGCGAATGCCCGATGATCACGGCAGCATAATCGCCGGTAGCGATCCGTGAGCAGAACTTTTTGCGGTTGGCAGGCTGGAAGTCTTTCTTGGTTGCCGCTAAAATATTGGCTCCCGGATACAATCGTAAAAAATCGCCTGCCCACTGCTCGGTCAGATGATTGGGTACGACAAACAGACTCTTCCGGCATAACCCCAGCCGCTTGCTCTCCATTGCAGCCGCAGTCATTTCAAAGGTCTTTCCGGCACCGACACAGTGGGCAAGCAGGGTATTGTTTCCATACAGCACATGTGCTACGGCATTTTTCTGGTAATCCTTTAACTCGATATCCGGTGTCATTCCCGGAAAGACTAAATGCGAGCCGTCATACTCTCTTGGTCTGGTGGAGTTAAACAGTACATTGTATTTTTCCACCAGCACCTCGCGCCGCTCTCTGTCACGAAATACCCAGTCTCTGAAAGCTTCCCGCATGGTATCCTGTTTCTGTGCAGCGATCGTGGTTTCTTTTTTATTCAGCACACGCTTCTCTTTCCCATCCTCCACTATAATGTCATACACACGGCTGTCCTTCAGATTCAGGGAATCCTCTAAAATCTGATACGCATTTCTCCGGCTGGTTCCATAGGTCATGTTGACAAGAGAATTTCCATAGTCTGCATTTTTCCCTTTTACATTCCACTGCCCGGTCGCATCGGAATACTGAATCTTTATCACATCCCGATCCAGTAAATGCTCCGGTGTCTCAAACACCTCTCGCATAAAGTCCTCGATGTACTTTGACGGGATCCATGTAGCTCCAAGCCTTACTTCGATCTCACTGGCATCCAGTTCTTTTGGCTGCACCCGTTTGAGTGCTTCCACATTGACCGCATACATGGATTCATTCTTTGCAAAGTTTTCGGCTGTCTCCAGTTTGTTTCTCACATTACCGCTTAAATAAGCATCTGCTGTCTCCCATTCCTCACTGATCGGGTTTTTAAAGATTACTCCGGTCAGCTCACGAATCAGCGTATCCCGGTCTTTTCCACTTAGTTCCGACATATATTCAAAATCAATCGCTGCTTTTTCTGCCAGAGATACCGCCAGTGCTTCGCTTGCCGTGTCCACACTGGTCACCACTTCTGCTTTCTTGATCGTGCGTTTCATAAACATGTCCGCTTTTCCGATAAAGTTGCCTTCCTCGTCCTGCTTTTCTAAGGAACAGAGCAGACAGTAGCTGCTGTCCTGATGAAAGGCACGCTTATTGGTTTTGGAATAAATCCTTCCATAATCCTTTACAAAGGCATCGTACAGATCATTTAACTTCTTCTGTGCAGACCGGATCTGTTCCTCCGGATAATCCTCTAACTGCAGCCGAATCAGTTCCTGTGTGCAGTCCCTTATGGAAGCCATGCCCTTGATCCGCTCAAGCATTCCCTCGGAGGCTTCCACCGGACGCATCACCGAGTTTTCACGGTAATACAACCGATCCTCTATCTGTGCATAACTAAAGTTTTTTACTTCCGGTACGGCAGGGATCACCTCAGCCGTCAGCTCCTCATTCATCTCCTCCAGTTCGATTTCTTCATAAGAACCTTCGATAAAAGATAGACTCTTTTCTAACTGCTCCTGAAAAGGAAGTGTATCATCCGGCACACAGGTACTTTCCATCCCATACGGCCCGCTGACCATTTCCATAGAACCAGCAATCATCTCCGGATGTTCCACAAAATAGCTGTTCATGACGGTGCCGTTTTTATCCTGTGATAAATGCACCCAGTCTGGTTCAATGTCCATGATACGGTCACGCTTTTTCAGGAAAATGATATCCGATGTCACTTCCGTTCCGGCATTTGCCTTAAATGCAGTATTCGGAAGCCGCACCGCTCCCAACAGTTCTGCTCTCTGTGCAATGTACCTGCGTACCTTTGGATTTTCCTTATCCATCGTTCCCTTGCTGGTGATAAAAGCGATCACTCCACCCGGACGCACCTGGTCTAAGGTCTTTCCAAAGAAGTAATCATGGATCAGAAAGTTATGTTTATCATATTTCTTATCTGCCACCTTATACTGACCAAAGGGTACATTGCCAACAGCAGCATCAAAGAAATCATTCGGAAATGTTGTTTTTTCATATCCATCCACCGTGATATCCGCTTTGGGATACAGCTGTCTGGCAATCCTTCCTGTCAGGCTATCCAGTTCTACACCATACAGATGGCTCTCCTGCATCGTTTCCGGCAGCATTCCAAAAAAGTTACCGATCCCCATCGAAGGCTCTAACAGATTTCCTTTCATAAATCCCATTCTCTGTAAAGTCCGGTAAATCCCCCGGATGATCACGGGACTGGTATAATGGGCATTTAAGGTACTTTCTCTTGCGGATAGATACTCTTCCTCGGACATCAGATCTTTTAATTCTGCATACTCCTTTACCCAGGCACTCTTGGTTTCGTCAAAAGCATCTGCAAGACCTCCCCATCCGACATACCCGGATAAGACCTCCTGCTCGTCAGCGGTTGCCATCCTGCCCTCCGATTCGATCATTTTCAAGGTACGAATAGCCTCCACATTTCGCCAAAACTTTTCTTTCGCCGTGCCAGTACCAAGCTCCATATCGGTAATCGCATAGTTTTCTGCCGAAACTGCCGGCATACTGATGTCTGTGATATCTGGCAGGCTTTGTGCCGACTCTACCTCTTCTTGCCTTGTCTGTCGAATGTGAGCAGCACCATCTGCTACTGTTTCATCTGGAACGGTCTCTTCCATTTTTCTGCCGCATCCTCTGACAGATTCTTTTCCGAAATTGTTTCTGCCGTCTTGTATCTCTTTCAGGTAATAGGTATTACCGCTTCTGAGATAATCGGTTGTTAATCTTCCGCCGCTTGTCTGATAGACACCGGCTGCTTTGGCATTGCCTGCCGCATCATAAACGGTTGCTTTCTGCGTACATTCCTTGTCTGCATACAGTTGAAATACGGCACCGTCTAAAGTGGCATCTCCATGAGCACTGCCATCTGCAGAACCTCCGGATTTCTTTGCGATCGAAATGGTTGCCTTTTTGTATTTATTCGTCAGATTCGTAATATACGCTTTCTCATACTGCGTTGGATGCTCCACCAGCTTATCCGGCCAGTCTCCGCTTGCATTTTTCTGCCAGCTGTTCGCTTCCTTCAAGGTGATCTTTACTCCTTTTGCCAGGGATGGATCCAGAAAGATATTTTTATTATTTCCGACACTGTTCTCTGTCAGAGTATAAGCATTGGATATGTCTTTCATCTGTGCTTTCAGATCCTGTTTGATCAGATCATCTGCTTCTGCTTTGGTCATGTTCTTTCCAAAATGAACACCCTGTTTATATCCATCATCCTCCAGAGCTTCCTTTGCCGCTTTTTTCTGTTCTGCATTCATTGCTGCCAACGTATCGTCAGTGTAATACGCCATCTCATCAGCTTCCAGACGGTATGTCATTCTCCATGCCACGGTTCCTCCATCTGTCGTAGATCCGCTTACCTCAAACTCTGTGTTATCATCCTCATCTGCATTGCTCGTCGTGTCTCCATTGCGGTCAAACACATTGAACGAATACAGGTCATCCAGATTGTCGGCAGACAAAGTAAACTGGATACCGGCCAGTCCCTTTCCATCCTCGTCCTGCTTATGTACCGTAATACGCTGACGGTAATAAGTGTGATCTGTTGTTGTCTTATATCCTGGCAGTTTCGATGATTCCGCATCCACAGTAATCAATTTCTGATAGCCTTTGGTTGCTCCGGTCTTTTCCCACATGGTTGCTTTCGCCTCCCATGTACCGCTCGGCTGAAAGATCTGCTTATACAGATCTGCCACGGTTTTATTCGGAAAATAACCGGTATTTGCTTTTACCTGCTTGATCACATTTTTAAGATTAGCTTCTGAGGTATTTCCCTCCGATACCGCCCATATGAGTGCCTGACCCAGTACAAAGGCTTTCTTTGCACAGTTGCAGTCATTCACATAAAAACGAATGATCTTTGCATAATAACCATGTTTTTCTCCACCGGTATTCTGATTCCATGTATGGGTATCCGTCACCTGATAGGTATTTCCGGTATGACAGGTCTTACCAAGACTGAGACAGAATGCCGTCTTGCTTCCGACATTGATCTTCCACCATGTCCCGGATTTCGTTTTGGAACCGACATCCACCGTTCCTAATCTTCCATAAGAAGATACCGTTGTTTTTGCTGTTGTTGCAGCACTGACATTCACTGTATTCTGCGGCAGCAAGCCACACAGCATAGATAATGCCAGCAATCCCGTAAGCATCTGCTTACATCTTTTCTTCACTTTTGATTTCATGATAAACCTCATTTCTACGCATATTTCTTTTCCCTGCATCCTCTGCGTCAGAATGCAGACTGATTCGCTTATTTGTCCGGACTTTCTTTCTGCCCTGTCCGGTGGCGGGCGGATGAGAAACTGCATTATTTTTCCTCCAATCAAAAAAGCAGGAAATGTATTATCTTTCTTACATACATTTCCTGCTACATAAACAGTTGCTATATTTTATTTTTTCACTTCCATACAATGCCAAACATTTCTACCGCTTAATTATCTATCAGAACAATATCTTTTGGCGTGTCTTTCGTCACGGTTATCGTTACTTTTTCTGCTTTATTATATCCATCCGGCGTTGTCTTCTCATAAAACACATAGGTTTTTCCAATTTCCAAGACGATCTGCCTTCCAGATTCGCCTACCGTGATCCGTTTACTGGTATTCCATCGGTCATTCTCCTCGTAATATCCAATCGTTGCCCCACCAATATACTGCCCAGTTGATTTATCCTGTCTTTTCACGGTAAATATCATTTCCGATGCATTTTCCTGTTTTCTCGTCAGATTTTCTGGAGAACCATCATAAAAAACCGCACACCAGATGTCCTTATAGCGGGCAATCGCACCACAACGATATCCTTTGTTCTTGATGTTTCGATAATGTCCGGGACTGTGTTTCCACGAAAGCATCACTTCTTTGGCACTTGTCTGTCCACACGCCATATTTTCTCCTAAGGATATGTTGTTGACTACCAATGTATCGCCAAAAAAGTTCTCCATATCGGTTGGAAGATTTTTATGTCTATCATAACCACTATGCTTTAAACGGTACAGGGCAAACCGATATAACTCATCTGACCATATCAATGCTTTTGCACCTTTCTCTGCCCGGTACCGGTTCTGAATGTCAAATGCTTCCTTTGCCTGTGACTTATAGCCATCCTGTCCCTTTCCGATCACCTTGATACGATAACGGTACACACGCACTTTTCTGTGTTTTTTATACAGGCTGACCGTCATTGTCGTTTTACCGCCTTTTCTTCCTTTCATGACAATGTATTTTCTGCCTTTTGCTTTCGCTTTCAGCACCTTCCTGTTTTTGACTCGAACTTTTACTTTGGAATATTTCTGCAGTTTCGTCGGTGTGTAGCGAATAGAAGAATCCATGTTCAGATCAATCGTCATTTTTTTATGAATGACTTTCGTCTTTGCTTCTGCCACATTTTTCTGTGATGCCAATGTCATCAGCACCAACATCATGAACACGCCTGTTTTTACTAATCTTTTCATATCATTCACGCTCCTTGCTGTACGCTGGTCATTCCCAGCAATGTTAATTATATCGTATCTGTTAGTTTATTAAAGCATTTTATCACCCGGCACCGCTGTCCTTTTCATGGCTGCCTGCTCCATAAAAATCATACATGACCTGATTGCTGATATCCATTTCCCCCTGCGACTTCGCCTGATACAGTACCGTAAGCATATAGGCTTTGTGATTATGTACCTTTGTCACCTGCTTTTGATACTGCTCGATCGCATAATCAATATCTAATCGATCCAGTTTCAAAAGCCTTGATTTTACAACAGCCGCCGGTTTGTCCTCTCCCATAACCCGGATAATCGGCTTCCCGGTGTTTAAAACATCATAAAGTACATCCTTTACCGTATTGAACTGCTTCTCCTTTCCACGAGGAATATACCTTGCTTCCAGTTCATAGTGCTGCACGATGAACTCCATCGAATAATCTTCTCGGATCACCTCCTGATCCTGATATGGATTAAGATTAGGATTTAATATACCAGTCTTTATATCAGGATTTATATTATAGTCTTTATTATTGTTACCCCCATTTGCGTTGCTGCCGTAACCGTTATTACCGTTACCGTTGCTACCGTTAGCGTTACTACCGTAAGGGGGGTAACGGTCATCTTTACCGTTAGTACCAAAAAGGGGGTAACGGTGATTTTCATCTTTTTCTGTAGCCGGATAGCTGATATTTTCAGACGAAACCTGTTCATTCTCTTCTTCAGATAAATCCGCCTGCCGCTTCTTTTCTGCTCTTGTCAGATTATTACTGGAAACCGTTCCATCGCAGCTATGATATAGTGTATGTGGTCCGAGATCCGGTTCATCTAACAACTCATACTCAGCCCGCCATACACCATTATCCGGCATAAAGTGAACCTTCAAATATCCAAAATCTTTTAATTCTTTCCACGCACTATCAAATGCCTTTTTCCCTTCTTTGGTCAGATTTCGGAAATCTTCTTTTGTCCATTTCTTATCCGGCATGGAGATATATGCCTGTATGACAAGATATAGTCCTTTTGCTTTCAAAGAAATGTTCGTGTCTCTGGTAATCTCATTTTGAACGACTGTAAATCCTTTTTTGCTTCGGAAGAAACCTTCTGCCATGTTATCACCTACCTGCCATCGACCGGTTGCTCCTCATCCGAAACGGACGAAAAATCACTGTCTTTATTTGCCGGTTTCTCCGCACTTTTCTTCTGTGCAAATTCAACCTCTTCTGTAATAATACTGAAACCATAGACCTTGCTTCCCTCTTTGGTCGTATAGTTGTTATTCTGCACCCGTCCAATGACTAATACACGGGAGCCGCTATGAAAATATCTCTCGACAAATTCCGCCTGCCTTCCAAAGGAAGTGCAGTGAAAGAAATCGGCATCGGCTTCTCCGTCACGCTTTGCCCGCCGGTTTACTGCAAGATCAAATTTGGTAATGACAACTTCACTTCCATCCTCTGCTGTCTTTCTCGTAGTTTTTGGATTTCTTGTCATATTTCCCAGTAAAATAATCTTATTCATTTCGTCCACTTCCTTTCTTTTGTTTCCATGTATCTAACAGTCCGAAAATGATATTCATCATTTCCTCTTCTGTGGTTTCTTCCTCGAAATACTCTGCCAGTCGTTCATTTTTCAGAGTGATCTCTTTTTTACGGTTCTGTTTCTGTGCAGAGGAAAGATAGCGTTCCAGCATCTCTTCATCCAATTTTCCATCCACACTGAGCTGCTTGATCGTATTTGCCTGTACCGCCGACAGTTTCTTTGGATACCGGCAGAGTGCTTCATAAACCATTCGCTGCTCTTCAGCCGTCAAAACTGATAAACTGACGCCCTGACCAAGTCCAAGCCGCTTATGATCGACTAATGCCAAAAGATCATCATTCAGCCTGGCAAGCCAGATGTATCTTTGGATCGACTTGTAATTCTCACCGCTTTCCTCCGACATCATCTGCAGGCTGTTTCCTGCTTTCCCCTGATTCTTCATGGCATCATACTTGATCTTATACGCCTTTGCTTTTTCACTCGGCTGGATATTTTCCCGCTGAATGTTAGAATCCACCATCACCATACTGGCTTCATCGTCGTTCAGCTCCTTTACAAAGACCGGCATGGTTTCCAAGCCAAGCACTTCACACACATGCTTCCTTGTATGTCCTGCAATGATCTCGTAACCGCCCTGTTCCCGTTTCCGTACAATTCCCGGCACCAGCACTCCATGCTCTCTGACACTCTCGATCATCTCCTCCAGTTCTTCATCCGAACGGATCTGAAACGGGTGGTTATGAAACTCATGCAGCTCAGAAATCGGTATCTCTTTCACATCGCCCGTTTCTGCAGTTTCCTCCACAACCTTGCCTCCAAAGAGGTCATCAAAACTCGTCAATTTCACATTTTTTAAAGCCTTTGTTCTACTCATGAGCGATTACCTCCTTCGTCAGTTCTTCATAAGCTTTTGCTACCGGATGCTTTTTATCCAGCGAAAAAATACTTACTCCAGCCGCTGATGTTTCAGAGGCTTTTACAGAAAACGGAATCTTACTCTCAAAGATAGGAATGGAATCTCCGTAATACTCGTTTATCAGTTCCATAATGTCCTTCGCATAATTGGTCCTTGCATTCAGCATGGAGATTAATATCCCCTCAAACCGAATCGACGGATTCAGATGTTTCTTCACCCTGCAGATTGTTGTGATCAACTGCTCCAGTCCTTTTACCGGAAGATAGGCTGCCTGAACCGGGATCAACACACTGTCCGCAGCCGTAAGGGAATTTACGGCTAGCATTCCAAGACTCGGCATACAGTCGATAAGAATGTAGTCATAGAACTCCCTCATACTTTCGACATAAGTTTTCAAAACAAACTCCCTACTCATGGCATTCACAAGCGATACATCCACACCGGACAGATTGATGTTGCATGGCATAAGGTCAAGTCCCTCTTCGTGTTGAACAATTCCCTCTGTCACATCCACATCCTTATCCATAATGATCTGCTCCATAATGTCAGGTAGTGCTACGTCCAGCTCATCCGGATTCATAATGCCAAGACTCTGTGACAGATTTCCCTGTGGATCTGCATCGATCACAAGCACCTTCTTTCCTTCTCTGACTAAGCCAACTCCAAGATTCACTGTTGTGGTGGTTTTGGACACACCACCTTTTTGATTGCATATAGCGATTACTTTACACATAATTCTGACCCTCCGTATTTTTTTAATTTGTTATTACTGCTTTTTACCGATCCGCCGATACTGAATACACGCATGACAGTACTTTGGATTTTTTTGATTCGACTTGATATCAGACACCTCAATAATCTCATATTGCTTGTCCTTTTCTAATCTCTTGATCATGTGTCGAACTTCTTTTCTCGTATCTGAGATATTCAAAAATCCTATCTTCATCACCTCCAGATTTGCATATTGTATATAATAAAAAATGGGAACAAATCCTAACCGTTTTAACAATTAAGACTTATTCCCAAATTTTGCTTTCTCTTATTGCAAAACAAGGGAAAGCATTTCATAATACTTTCCCTTGCTGATAGTATGCATATTAGATATATACTTTAATGGTAATATCTTTAAATCTGTTGGCTTTCGTGTACTCATCACGCTGTGCCATAAAGGCTTTCACATCGTCACGAGTAACCGTTATATCACAACAGTGAACATACTGCTTATTATTTACTCTTTTCGGCGATAGCTGCCTGTGCTGCTGCCAGACGTGCGATTGGCACACGGAATGGAGAACATGATACATAGTCCAGACCGATCTTGTGGCAGAACTCAACAGATGAAGGATCTCCACCGTGCTCACCACAGATACCGCAGTGAAGGGAAGGACGAACCTTCTTACCTTTCTCTACAGCCATCTCCATCAGCTGGCCAACACCTGTCTGGTCAAGCTTAGCAAATGGATCGCTCTCGTAGATCTTAGCATCATAGTAAGCATCCAGGAACTTACCGGCATCATCACGGGAGAAACCGAATGTCATCTGAGTCAGGTCGTTTGTACCGAAGCAGAAGAACTCAGCCTCTGTTGCAATCTGATCAGCGGTCAGTGCTGCACGAGGAATCTCGATCATAGTACCAACTTCGTACTTCATCTCAATACCTGCTGCTGCAATCTCAGCGTCAGCTGTTGCAACAACGACATCCTTAACATACTTAAGCTCTTTAACCTCACCAACGAGTGGGATCATGATCTCTGGCTCAACTGTCCAATCAGGATGTTTCTTCTTTACGTTGATTGCTGCACGGATAACAGCACTTGTCTGCATCTTAGCAATCTCAGGATATGTTACAGCAAGACGACATCCACGATGACCCATCATTGGGTTGAACTCGTGAAGTGAGTTGATGATTGCCTTGATCTCGTCTACGCTCTTGCCCTTAGCTTCTGCAAGCTTCTTGATATCAGCTTCCTCAGTAGGAACGAACTCATGAAGTGGAGGATCCAGGAAACGGATGGTAACCGGGTTACCCTCGAGTGCCTCATAAAGAGCCTCGAAATCTCCCTGCTGATAAGGAAGGATCTTAGCGAGTGCTTCCTCTCTCTCTTCTACTGTATCAGAACAGATCATCTCACGGAAAGCAGCGATTCTGTCTTCCTCGAAGAACATATGCTCTGTACGGCAGAGACCAATACCCTCAGCACCAAGCTCACGAGCTTTCTTAGCGTCTGCAGGAGTATCAGCGTTTGTACGAACTTTAAGCTTTCTATACTTGTCAGCCCAAGCCATTACACGGCCGAACTCACCAGCGATTGTAGCATCAACAGTTGGGATAAGACCATCGTAGATGTTACCTGTTGTACCATCGATAGAGATCTCAGATCCCTCTGTGTAAGTCTTACCTGCGAGCTCGAACTTCTTGTTCTCCTCGTCCATAACGATGTCGCCACAACCAGATACACAGCATGTACCCATACCACGAGCAACTACGGCTGCATGGGATGTCATACCTCCACGAACTGTCAGGATACCCTGTGCACTCTTCATACCTGTGATATCCTCTGGGGATGTCTCAAGACGAACAAGTACAACCTTCTCACCGCGCTCAGCCCACTCTACAGCATCCTCTGCTGTGAATACGACCTTACCGCAAGCAGCTCCAGGAGAAGCGCCAAGACCCTTTCCGATCGGAGTAGCTTTCTTCAGCTCAGCAGCATCGAACTGTGGGTGAAGAAGTGTATCAAGGTTACGAGGGTCGATCATTGCAACGGCCTCTTCCTCTGTCTTATGTCCCTCATCAACGAGGTCACAAGCGATCTTTAATGCAGCCGGAGCTGTTCTCTTACCATTACGGCACTGAAGCATGTAGAGCTTCTTGTTCTCTACTGTGAACTCCATATCCTGCATATCATGGTAGTGATTCTCAAGAGTATCACAAACCTTAACGAACTCAGCATATGCCTCTGGGAACTCCTGCTCCATCTGAGCGATTGGCATTGGTGTACGAACACCTGCAACTACGTCCTCGCCCTGTGCGTTGATCAGGAACTCACCCATAAGCTTGTTCTCACCTGTTGCAGGGTCACGTGTAAATGCAACACCTGTACCAGACTCGTTATTCAGGTTACCGAATACCATAGGCATTACGTTAACTGCAGTACCCCATGAGTAAGGGATATCATTGTCACGACGATATACGTTTGCACGAGGGTTGTCCCATGAACGGAATACAGCCTCTACAGCTAACTTCATCTGCTCTACAGGATCAGATGGGAAGTCTGTACCTAACTGGTTCTTGTACTCAGCCTTGAACTGCTCTGCCAGAGTCTTAAGATCCTGAGCTGTCAGATCAACATCATACTTAACACCCTTCTCTTCTTTCATCTTGTCGATGAGCTGCTCGAAGTACTTCTTACCAACTTCCATAACGACATCAGAGAACATCTGAATGAAACGTCTGTATGAATCATATACGAAACGCTCAAATGTAGGATCCGGGTTACCCTTGATCATTGTAGCTACTACGTCATCGTTAAGACCAAGGTTAAGGATTGTATCCATCATACCAGGCATAGAGGCACGAGCACCGGAACGAACAGATACGAGAAGCGGATTCTCAGAATCACCGAACTTCTTGCCGTTGATCTCTTCCATCTTCTTAACGCCGTCCATGATCTGAGCCATGATCTCGTCGTTAATCTGACGTCCATCCTCATAATACTGTGTACAAGCCTCTGTAGTTACTGTAAAACCCTGTGGTACAGGAAGACCGATGTTGGTCATCTCTGCAAGGTTCGCACCCTTACCACCAAGTAAGTTACGCATGGTCATGTCGCCTTCGCTAAACATATATACCCATTTGTTTGCCATTGTAAAGTTACCTCCTATATTAATAATTGTAATGTTTGATATCGACAGATGGACGCACTACGCCCAAGGACTGCCACATCGCTGTTTCTAGTATAACACACTCTTCCCGTGTATGAAAAGAGTTTTTTCACTTTTTTTGTATCGGTGTCGTACCGACAGGCATCCTATTGGTCATCACCGTCATCAAAATCGCTGTCTTCGCCCATAAATTCACGGTTTGTGACACGCTTTTTCTCCCTGTTCTCCTCCACAAGCTGCGACAGCTGCTCCTTGACCTGTCTTGGATCCTTAATATTTTTAATCTCAAAGTTGCCAAGCGTCTTGTCTGCAGAAGAAACCTGAATGGTTCCGATCCGGAATATTTTCTGTGTCAATGTCTGGCTCAGCGAGATATCCAGGATACGGTACAGACGCACTTCATCCTCCACCGTCTTTAATAAACCGCTGGTAATAAAAAGTCTGTCCCCGGTCAGTGCATACTTTGTAAATGTCCAGGGAAGCCCCAGTGCATTTCTCTTACGTTCTTTCCAGATAAAATTTGTTTCCATATCCTCCTCTTTTCTGCGTGTACTGCTTCTGCTGTATCTGCATCCGACACGCTCTGATACAGATTCCTTCACAATAACTTCCGTCTGTTCTACGAAGCCTTCTCGAATCTCCAGCGGCAGATCCGCACATCGCCCTGACAACGAAGCCGGAGCACTGTTTCGCTGCCTGCCTTTCCAAGATCCTCCAAAGGAATCGACAGATGACGAAAACCTCTGCCGTGCGGTGCATTTTTCGCCGTTGCCGCGGCAGCCCAGCCCGGATTATCACCGGCACCGGACAGATCATCGAATTCCGGCACGATAAAGGATGCATGATGGACACCATCCAGATATACATCCATGGTACTCTGCGCCAGTGCATCCGCATCAATCACCAGACAGTCCGCTCCCTCCGGGATATAAACGCTGTCATATTCCAGGATCAGGCAATCGTCCTGCCGTTCTCCGGCATCCTCCGTTCTCGTCACTTCATTTATATTCTGCCATAATCCGCTAACTTTTTCAAACAAATCCTCGGGTGCATGCGTATCTGCTTTATGTGCAACACTGTCATATCCCATATGACCTTCCCAGAGATATCCATTCTGAGAACGGTCGTAATGATCTGCCGGCTGCCATGCAGCACCGTCACGCACACCGCGTTCCTGCCCCTGAAGGGTTATCTCTGCAACACAATCAATCTGTGCAGAAGAATGTCCTGCCTGAAGTTCATAGCTTCCCGGCTCCAGAAGCATTTTCCTCTGAACCGTATCATAATAGCGAAGCTGCTCCACGGGCACTTCAAAGCTTACCCGGCGTTCTTCCTGCGGTGCCAGCGCCTTCACGCGCGCAAAGGCAGCAAGCGTACGGATCGGTCGTTTGACCGCAGAAGCCTTCTTTGCAAAATAAATCTGAACCACTTCGTCCTGCACCTGCACAGCTTTGTCCTGACCCATATTTCGGACAGTGCATTCCACATGAACGGTCTGTCCATCCTCTGAAGTCTCTGCAGTCAGATCACAGATTTCCGTCTGCGCATAGGTGAGTCCATGTCCAAACGGATACAGCACATCCCCCTTGAAATACTGATAGGTTCTCTCCTTCTGAATAATATCATAATCATCCATATCCGGCAGCTGACTGTCATCCCGATACCATGTCATATTGAGTCTGCCTGCCGGTGCTTTCTTACCGAATAAAACATCCGCAAGACCATTGCCCAGTTCCATGCTTCCGCCGGCTGTAACCAGAATAGCCGGTATGTTTTGCTTTTCCCAGCCGATCGCATAAGGTACACTCGTTACCAGTGCCGCGATCAGACGGGGATTTGCCTGATAAAGCTCCTGCACCAGCGTACGCTGATATGGCGGAAATGCAATATCCTTCCGATCCACCTCTTCTTTGCAGGTGATCATCGGATGCGCTCCGCCAACATAAATAACGGTATCTGCTTTTGCGGCTGCATCCTTCGCACTGCGGATTCCATCCTTCACCAGTACCGGACAAATCGGCGGCAGGCTGCGGTATCTGCTTCCGGTGATCGTCTCATACGTTCCGTTTCTTCTGCCGTCAAAGTCCGCATCGCCGAACATATGCTGATGACCATGCGTATCCGTATAGCTTACAATACGACACACCTCGCCGTCCTCCGCAAATCCATTGTCATCCTGTACACGGATGCGGTTCTGTTCATCCACAAACAGCGCTCCTTTATTCCATGCACGAAGAACCATTTCCTCTCCATTTCGGAGAATTTCCGGGAATCTGCTGTCCACAGAAAGGGACAGACTCTTTTCTTCGGACTCCTTCAGATCGGTGAGAGTGACCTGTGCATGAAATACCTCTTTGACAAACCAGCCAAAGGCAGCCTTAGCTGTTGCTGTGATCGTTCCGCCACGATATACCTTATCCTCGTCACAACCATCCTGTGTAGTCAGCAGCATGCCATTGCTTTTTGCTTTCAGTGTCATCTGCTCTCTGTCCCATAAAACGGACTCAAAAATCTCCGCATGCGCCTCATCAACCAGACCGATTGTCTTGCCGTCCTCCAGAATACCGATATATTTGTCGCCACACGCAAGCTTGATCTCCGGCACACCTGACTCAAAAATAATATGATCCATGCCTCCCATCGCCGCACGGATTCCCTCAAGCGGTGTCACAGAATACGGGGGGATTCCGGAATACCAATCCATAAACCATTCGCCGGCAGACGGTCCGATCACCGCAAGCTTCTTATCTGCCGTAAAATGCTCTGCAGACAGAGGAAGAAGCTTTTGCCCCTCCAAAGCATCATTTTTCAACAATACAACAGACTCGCCTGTCAGCTCTCTTGCTGTCTGCTGATATTCCGGAAGATTCAGACCATACTCCTTCTCCTCCTGCTCATCAAAAAGTCCCAGACGGAACAACGTGCTGAAATGGCATTTTAATGCACGATCAATATCGTTCATATCGATCATTCCAAGTTCGTAGGCTTCTCTTGCACCCTCCATAACTGCATCAATATCATCGGTAAAGCAGTCGATGCCCGCCTTTAAGCCCTCCGCGATCGTCTCCGTATGGGAACCGAAATAATGATGGCAGTCCACGGTCTGCTTCATATCGCCGCCATCACAGACAACGTGATGGATCCCCCACTGCTCCTTTGCAAGCTTTTGCACCTCATGATTCAGGATCGCCGGCACACCGTTGATCTCATTGTAAGACGTCATCATTGCCTCGGCACCGCCCTCCACAACGGCGCGGCAAAACGGCTCCAGATAATATTCATATTTATTGCGCGGATCGATGGAGGAGGATTTCCACACACGACCATCCTCTACATTATTCGCATAGAAATGCTTGAGCGTTGCACCGCACCGGATATGTTCCCCGTCACCGCGCATTCCCTGAATATATGCGGATGCCATCTTCCCGGTAAGATACGGATCCTCCCCATATGCCTCCTCGGTACGTCCCCATCGCGGATCACGTTCCATGTCGATCGTCGGCGCCCACAGACACAGACCTCCTCTGCGTCCTTCCTTCTCAAATACAGCTCTCGCCTCGGTGCCTACAATCTCGCCCGCCTGCCGGATCAGCTCCGTATCCCAGCTTGCACTCATGCCGACCGGATTCGGAAAAATTGTCGTTGGCTGCGGTTCACCCTTATCAAAACTCTGATCATGACGCATCTGTAAACCATGTGCCCCCTCACAGCCCACGAAGAAGGCAGGGATGCCAAGGCGCTCAATCGCAGGATTCCCGGTTCCGAGGCAGGAAAACTTCTCCTCTAAGGTGAGCGCATTTACAAGATAATCCAGTCTTTCTTCGATTGTTTTCTCTGAATCCCACAAAGGATTGTTTCTGTTTGTATTCTTCTCTGACATGATAATTTCCTTTCCGTTTAAATGATAAATAAAACACGCAATTCATTATTTATAGGGAATGAACGGTTTCGCATAAATCCAAAACAGGATCCGGTTTTCCTGCCGGACCCTGTCGAAGTTATCATACCATACTTCTTACTGAAAAATATGAATTATTTTTTAATTTTCATTGTTTTTTTGATGCCTGCTTTGCTGTTAAGCAGCTTCTTATATGCCTTCAGCTTCTTTGCCGGCACCTTGAAAACAGCCTTTTTGTGAATGCCCTTAAATGCATTCTTCCCAACGCTCTTTAATTTCTTGGATTTAATATCGACTGTCTTCAAATTCTTGCATCCGGCAAACGCATTTGCGCCGATTGTCGTAATGTTTGCACCAATCGTAACCTTTTTCAACTTCTTATTGTTCTTAAATGCATTTTTGGCAATGGAGGTTACCTTGTAGGTAACGCCACTGACCTTCACGGTTGCAGGAACTGTAACAGTTGCCTTCTTATTGTTCAGTGGTGCTTTGTACTCAACCGTATTTGACTTAACATTGGAAATCTTGTAAGAAGCATTCTTGTCCTTGACAATATCTCCCTTCGCAACGGTGATCGATGACGGTGTCGGAACCTGTGCCGTCTGAACCGGTGCTTTCGTAGCAGCCGGAACTGTTGCTGTCGGCGCCGGTGCAGATGGATTTGGACTCTGCGTTGGCATTACAACATCATCTGACGGGTACGGAACCGGTGTTCTTCTCGGAGGAACCGGTAATGGGCTTACCTCTGGGAATGGTGCATCGGATGCAAACAGCTCGATCTTTGTAAATACCGGTTTGTTTGATGCAGAAATCCACAGAATGCTCTTGCCCTGTAACAGATCCTCGTCAATGGAGAAGATCTTTCCGCTCCAGCTTTCCTCTGCGCTGATATTTGTTTCCTTACCATTGGTGCAGTTTTCAAGAGCACCACTATTGGCAGCCTTCAGCTTCTCATTCGGATCATACAGCCCCTTCTCCGGAGGGAAATTCTCTTTAAACTCTGCGGATGCAAGCTGCAGTGCAGAGGAATCGATATCATTGTTCTCACAGGTAACTCTTACATATAAATGCTTGACATTCTTTAATGCCTCGGAATAAATGACTGCCCAGTATCCATAGCTGTTACAGTGATAATACCAGTCATTGGTTCCGTCATTTGAGAGTACGGTAAGTGCCGGTTCACAGTATGTCTCGTTGTCTCCACCGTTCTTTTTCCATTTTCCTTCCCAGGAATATACCGGTGTAAGCCCACTCTCATCCTGCACTTCTGTATACAGCGGCTTTCCGGTATTGACCTTTGCTTTCCTGCCAATGCCCTGTGCGCCTGTCATGTCAAGAATTGCCTGAGCGACATCATCGTATGAAATGATATTTTTCTGACGGTTAAACCATCCGCCGTTATCCCAGAGTACAGGGATCATGCCTTTCTCCAGTGCATACTGTCCCATTTCGTAAATATAGTTGGCAATTCCATCGGCTGCGGTTGTCTGAACGCCATACTCACCAATGATAACGCCATATCCCTGTTCGGTAAATTTACTCATCTTATCCAGTTCAGCATGCATTGCCTTAATATCTTCATCGGTACCCCAGTCGTAAAGACGCGCTGCGCCACCCTCAACCTGATGATACTCGCTTCCACCACAGTAATTCCACGGTGTGTAGTAATGAACCGATACGCTGAGCTTGCTGACACCATTCTCCTTGATCGGATCGGTCGGCATTACAAAACGGTCATCGCAAGTTCTTTCGATGTTGGTGCTGTAGCCGGCGATCAGAAGATATCTCTTCTCATTGTTGCCACCGGACTGACGGACAATATTTACAAATTCCTGATTGATCTTGTTCATTGTCTCGTACTGCTCATCAACGGTTAAGACACCTGTCTTGTTGTTGGTGTCGCGCTTTACCCAGTTGTCGTTGAGACGATCTCCGAGTTCCTCGTTCGCAGATTCGAAGATCAGACGGTCAGAATAATCTCTGTAGCGGTTGCTGACCTGCGTCCAGATCTGTCTGAAACGAGCCCATGCCTGCTTGCGGACAGACTCGTCTGCATCACCGAACTGCCCCCACCAGTCTCCATCGTAATGAATGTTTACGATCGCATACATGCCATCATTTAAACAATAATTAATGACCTGCTCCACTCTCTGAAGATATCCTTCGTTGATCGTGTATGTCATCTTATCCTCGGAAATATCCATAAGGTTAGACCAGGCTACCGGAATACGGACATTTCGAAAACCATACTGCTTCAGTGTATCTACGTTTTTCTGGGTCAATGCCAGATTGTTTGCAGATGTCTCACAATACTTTACATTTACCTTCGCTTTCTCTTCGTCAGACATCTTGCTGGTATCGATCGCCTGATCCAGAGAGTTACCATAGTTCCAGCCAAGTCCCATTCTACTCATATAAGCGGCTGAATCCATATTGTCACGCATAATTCCATTGTCGCGTGTCACAAATCCGCTTGGCAGCGTTCGTTCTTCCCCAATGTTGTTTGGCGCTGCTGTTGCTGTTGCCGAAGCTTCCTCTGCATTGGCAGTCTTTTTCACGGATGCAATGCCGATTCCGCTCGCCGAACTTACCACCATTGCCAATGAAAGAACGGATGCCAATATCTGTTTTGTAAACTTCCTCATCTCATCATTCCTTCCTTTTCGTTATAATAAATTTGCATATAGGCAATATGTATACACCTACACAGTAAGCTTATCATGTTTTTATGCATATTGCAACAAAAGAGGCATCCTATCCGCAGATAAAATACCTCTTAAAAATTCTTATATAATTGATCGATTAGGCATCGATATCTCCATCATCCTCGGTGGACGTTGAATATACAAGCTCGCCATCAGAAGATGCAAAATCCTTTGCAGGCTCTTCCTCTGCAGCGACCTCTTTCTCTTTTGCTTTCTCGCGCTTGTCGTCCTTCTTGTTCTCTTCCTCCGACTTAGCAGCCTTTTCTGCACGGATCTGTGCGATCTCGCGCTCTGCCTCTTCATCACAGTCGAGTTTCACGGAACGATATCTCTTCATACCGGTTCCTACCGGAATCAGCTTACCAATGATAACATTCTCCTTCAGACCTACGAGAGGATCGATCTTGCCCTTGATCGCGGCATCGGTCAGAACCTTTGTGGTCTCCTGGAAGGATGCTGCTGACATGAAGGAATTGGTTGCGAGTGCAGCCTTTGTGATACCAAGCATAACCTGACTTCCCTCCGGCGGCTCCTTGCCTTCCTTCGTCAATTCTTCTACGGTATCCTCGTAGTCAAGTGCATCTACCATTACACCCGGCAGATAATCGGAATCTCCGTTGTTCTCGATACGGATCTTCTTGAGCATCTGGCGCACGATAACCTCGATATGCTTATCGTTGATATCTACACCCTGCAGACGGTAAACCCTCTGTACCTCGCGGATCATGTAATCCTGCACGGCACGCACACCCTTGATCGCAAGGATATCGTGTGGATTTACACTACCCTCTGTCAGCTCATCACCGGCCTCAAGCTCCTGTCCCTCCAGAACCTTGATACGGGAACCGTATGGGATCAGATAAGCCTTGCTGTCACCGGTTTCTTTATTGGTTACGACAACCTCACGCTTCTTCTTAGTATCACGAACGCTTACAGTACCGCCGAACTCAGCGATGATTGCAAGACCCTTAGGCTTACGTGCCTCGAAAAGCTCCTCGACACGAGGAAGACCCTGTGTGATATCATCACCGGCTACACCACCGGCATGGAATGTACGCATGGTAAGCTGTGTACCAGGCTCACCGATGGACTGAGCAGCGATAATACCGACAGCCTCACCAACCTGTACCGGCTCACCTGTTGCCATGTTAGCACCATAACATTTTGCACAGACACCGATGTGAGACTTACATGTCAGGATTGTACGGATCTTGATCCGTGCCTTAGGACCGGCATCCATAACAGCCTTTGTTCTCACAATACGTGCTGCGCGCTTCGGTGTGATCATGTGGTTTGCCTTCACGATCAGTTCACCGTTATCATCATAAATATTCTCACAGGAGAATCTTCCTGTAATACGTTCTTCCAGAGACTCGATCAGCTCCTTGCCATCTGCAAACTCGCCAATCTCCATGCCCGGAATCTCGTCTCTTTCTGCACTACAGTCAACCTCACGGATGGAAAGCTCCTGAGATACATCAACAAGTCGACGTGTCAGGTATCCGGAATCGGCTGTACGAAGCGCTGTATCGGACAGACCCTTACGAGCACCATGCGCAGAAATGAAGTACTCCAGTACGTCAAGACCCTCACGGAAGTTAGACTTGATCGGGAGTTCAATCGTACGACCGGATGTATCCGCCATCAGTCCACGCATACCGGCAAGCTGCTTGATCTGTGCCTGGGAACCACGGGCTCCGGAATCCGCCATCATAAAGATGTTGTTGTAACGATCCAGACCAGCCATCAGAGCCTTTGTCAGCTTATCATCGGCTGCGAACCATGTATTTACAACTGCCTTGTAACGCTCCTCCTCCGTCAGAAGACCACGGTGGAACTTGCGTGTAATTGTCTCAACGGTCTTTTCTGCATCCGCAAGAATATCCTTCTTCGCTGCAGGCACGGTCATATCGGAAATAGATACTGTCATGGCTGCACGGGTAGAATACTTGTAACCTAATGCTTTAATATGATCCATTGTCTCGGCAGTTCCTGTTGCACCGTGTACATCAATACATTTCTCAAGAATCTGCTTCAGCTGCTTCTTACCTACATGGAAGTCTACCTCCAATGTCAGGAAGTTGTCCGGATTGCTTCGATCTACAAAACCTAAATCCTGTGGAAGGATCTCATTGAAGATGAAACGTCCGAGTGTAGACTCAATGTTCTTGATCTCAACCTCTCCCTGCGCATTCACACCACTTCTGCGGACTGTGATGCGGGAATGAAGTGTTACAACACCATTCTCATAGGCTGTGATTGCCTCGTTAATAGACTTGAAGAACTTGCCCTCACCCTTAACACCCGGTCTTTCCTGTGTCAGATAGTAGATACCAAGCACCATATCCTGAGAAGGAACGGCAACCACACCACCATCAGACGGCTTTAACAGGTTGTTTGGAGAAAGAAGCAGGAAACGGCACTCTGCCTGCGCCTCAACGGACAACGGAAGATGGACAGCCATCTGGTCACCATCGAAATCGGCATTGAACGCGGTACATACGAGTGGATGAAGCTTGATTGCCTTACCCTCAACAAGTGTAGGCTCAAATGCCTGAATACCAAGTCTGTGAAGTGTAGGGGCACGGTTTAACATAACCGGATGCTCACGGATAACCTCTTCGAGGACATCCCATACCTCCGGCTGAAGCTTTTCAACCATTTTCTTTGCCTGCTTAATGTTATGTGCAGTTCCGTCAGAAACAAGCTCTTTCATAACGAAAGGCTTAAACAGCTCGATCGCCATCTCCTTTGGAAGACCGCACTGATAAATCTTAAGCTCCGGACCTACAACGATAACGGAACGTCCGGAATAGTCAACACGCTTACCTAACAGGTTCTGACGGAAACGTCCCTGCTTACCCTTGAGCATGTCGGACAATGATTTGAGAGGTCTGTTTCCGGGACCTGTAACAGGACGTCCACGACGACCGTTGTCGATCAGGGCATCTACTGCCTCCTGAAGCATTCTCTTCTCGTTGCGGACAATGATATCCGGAGCACCTAACTCGAGAAGTCTCTTCAGACGGTTATTTCTATTGATGATACGACGATACAGATCATTCATATCGGATGTTGCAAAACGTCCTCCGTCCAGCTGTACCATTGGACGAAGATCCGGTGGGATAACCGGGATAACTGTCAGGATCATCCACTCAGGCTTATTTCCTGATCCACGGAATGCTTCGATTACTTCCAGTCTCTTGATGATACGCGCACGCTTCTGACCGGATGCATTCTTAAGCTCCTCCTTAAGTGTATTGGACTCTTCCTCGAGATCGATGCTCATCAGAAGCTCCATGATGGACTCTGCACCCATGCCTGCACGGAATGCATTGCCATAGTTTGCTCTGGCTTCCTGATACTCTGCCTCAGACAGGATCTGCTTCTGCTGCAGACCAATTCCGTCCTGAGCCTCGAGTACGATATATGACGCAAAGTAGAGTACCTTTTCAAGGTTCTTTGGAGATACATCGAGAATCAGACCCATACGGCTTGGGATTCCTTTAAAATACCAGATATGTGATACCGGCGCAGCAAGCTCGATGTGACCCATACGCTCACGACGAACGCTTGCCTTTGTAACCTCTACGCCACAACGGTCGCAGACAACGCCTTTATAACGAATCTTTTTATATTTACCACAATGACACTCCCAGTCCTTGCTTGGTCCGAAGATCTTCTCACAGAACAGACCGTCCTTCTCAGGCTTTAATGTTCTGTAGTTGATTGTCTCCGGCTTCTTAACCTCACCGCGGGACCACTCTCTGATCTTTTCCGGAGAGGCAAGACCGATCTTGATTGCATCATATGTGATATGCTTTTCTTCCTTTACAGTACTATCTACCATAGTAACCTCCATTCTTCCACATCCAGGTTGTGTAAATCCGAAGTTTCGTCTTATAACAGATCCGGTTCCTCGGAAGCTTCAAAATCGCCAAAAATGTCGTCATTCTCAAGCTCTTCAGCAGTACCCTCTTTGAAACCTGCAGCCTCGAAGGACTCTCCGTTGCCAAATGCAAAGTTGGCATCGCCATCGATGAGCGGCTTGATATCCTCATCACGATCCTCTTCAACGCTCTCTGTCATCGGTACTTCGTTACCGTCCTCATCCAGAACCGTAACATCAAGTGCAAGTGCCTGAAGCTCCTTAAGAAGTACCTTAAAGGACTCTGGAATACCAGGATCAGAGATGTTCTCTCCCTTGATGATCGCCTCGTATGTTTTCACACGACCAACGACATCATCGGACTTCACAGTCAGGATCTCCTGAAGTGTATATGCAGCACCATAAGCCTCAAGTGCCCAAACCTCCATCTCTCCGAAACGCTGACCACCGAACTGTGCTTTACCACCGAGTGGCTGCTGTGTTACAAGAGAGTAAGGACCGGTAGAACGAGCATGGATCTTATCATCAACCAAATGGTGGAGCTTGAGGTAATGCATGAAACCTACCGTTACTTCGCCATCGAAATACTCACCTGTTCTACCATCGCGGAGACGAACCTTACCATCACGGCGGATCGGAACGCCCTTCCACTGCTGACGATATTCCTTGTTCTCAACCAGATAGTTCATAACCTCCGGATCAAGGACATCTTTATATTTATCTACGAAAGGCACAACGTCTGCCGGATACTCAACGCCATCCTCTGCAGCCTTTGCCTTTTCTGCCGCAAGCTCTTCCTGATCAAGCGGTGTATTGGCATAATCATTTGCCATCTCGAGTGTATCCATGATGTCGTGCTCATTTGCACCATCAAAGACAGGAGTTGCTACGTTAAATCCCAGGACCTTTGCAGCCAGACTCAGATGAATCTCCAGGACCTGACCGATGTTCATACGGGAAGGCACACCCAGAGGGTTCAACACGATATCCAAAGGACGACCGTTTGGGAGGAATGGCATATCCTCCACAGGAAGTACTCTGGAAACCACACCCTTGTTACCATGACGTCCGGCCATCTTATCTCCAACCTGGATCTTACGCTTCTGTGCAATATAGATACGAACGTTCTCATTCACTCCCGGCGGAAGCTCATCGCCGTTCTCTCTGGTAAATACCTTGGCATCTACAACGATACCAAACTCACCATGAGGAACCTTGAGTGATGTATCACGAACTTCTCTTGCCTTCTCGCCGAAGATCGCACGAAGAAGTCTCTCCTCTGCCGTCAGCTCTGTCTCACCCTTCGGTGTAACCTTGCCGACCAGAATATCGTTGGCGCGAACCTCAGCACCGATACGGATGATACCTCTCTCATCCAGATCCTTGAGTGCGTCATCACCAACGCCCGGAACATCACGGGTAATCTCCTCGGCACCAAGCTTTGTATCTCTTGCCTCGGCATTGTACTCACTGATGTGTACGGATGTGTAAACATCCTCCTGAACCAGTCTCTCACTGAGAAGAACCGCATCCTCGTAGTTATAACCTTCCCATGTCATGAAACCGATGAGAGGGTTCTTACCAAGGGCGATCTCTCCACCGCAGGTAGAAGGACCGTCTGCGATAACCTGTCCTGCCTTGACCTCGTCACCCTTGTTGACTAAAGGTCTCTGGTTCATACTTGTTCCCTGGTTACTTCGCTGGAACTTTGCTAATTTATAATTATGAACGGTTCCTGTTGTCTCCTTAATGATGATCTCATTGGAAGCGGAACGTTCAACCACACCATCTGCCTCTGCGATCACACAGTTACCGGAGTCGATCGCTGCCTTCATCTCCATACCTGTACCGACCGCAGGAGCCTCTGTTACAAGAAGCGGCACCGCCTGACGCTGCATGTTGGAACCCATCAGGGCACGGTTTGCATCATCGTTCTCAAGGAATGGGATCATGGCTGTTGCAACAGAGAATACCATCTTAGGAGATACGTCCATCAGATCGATATCCTTCTTCGGAAACTCGGATGTCTCCTCGCGGCGGCGACCGGATACGCTGTTACGTACAAAGTAGCCGTTCTCATCGAGTGCCTCATTCGCCTGTGCAACGGTATATTTATCCTCCTCGTCAGCAGACAGGTAAACAACCTCATCTGTAACACGAGGATTTGCAGGATCTGCCTTGTCCACCTTACGGTAAGGAGCCTCGACAAAACCATACTCGTTAATACGTGCATAAGATGCCAGAGAGTTGATCAGACCAATGTTAGGTCCCTCAGGAGTCTCTACAGGACACATACGTCCATAATGAGAATAGTGGACATCTCGCACCTCGAATCCGGCACGGTCTCTGGACAGACCACCCGGTCCCAATGCGGAAAGACGACGCTTGTGAGTCAGCTCACTGAGCGGGTTATTCTGATCCATAAACTGTGACAGCTGGGAACTTCCGAAGAACTCCTTCACTGCTGCCGTAACCGGCTTAATATTGATCAGAGACTGTGCTGTGATAGAAGAAAGATCCTGGGTGGACATTCTCTCACGAACAACACGTTCCATACGTGACAGACCGATACGGTACTGATTCTGAAGAAGCTCACCAACCGCACGGATACGACGGTTACCCAGGTGATCGATATCATCATCATTACCAATGCCATACTCAAGATGGATATTGTAGTTGATGGAAGCAAAGATATCTTCTTTTGTGATATGCTTTGGAATCAACTCGGAGATATTGTACTGGATCTCCTCAATAATATCCTCTTCGGACTCGTTCTCATCGAGGATCTGCTTGAGCAGTGGATAGTAAACGTCCTCTGTCACACCGATGCTCTTCGGATCAACATCCGGCAGATAGTAACGCAGGTCAACCATCAGGTTGGAAAGAACCTTTGTTACATGCTCCTCATATTCTACCATCACATAAGGAACTGCAGCGTTCTGGAGCTGTACGGCAATCTCCTCTGTGATCAGTGTTCCTGCTTCCAGTTTCTCACCGGTTACAGTATCAACCGCATCCTCTGCCAGCTTGCAGCCAACGATACGATTCTTAAAATGCAGTTTCTTGTTGAACTTGTATCTTCCGACCTTCGCCAGATCATATCTCTTCGGATCGAAGAACATACCGTTCAGAAGATTCTCTGCGCTGTCTACGGAAAGTGGCTCACCCGGACGAAGCTTCTTGTAAAGCTCAAGCAAACCATCCTGATAATTCTCTGTAGTATCCTTCTCAATACTTGCAAGGATCTTTGGCTCCTCACCAAACATCTCCTTAATCTCTGCGTTGGTGCCAAGACCAAGAGCACGCAGAAATACAGTGATCGGAACCTTTCTGTTTCTATCAACACGGACGAAGAAGACATCATTGGAATCCGTCTCATACTCCAGCCATGCACCACGATTTGGGATTACTGTAGAAGAGAATAACTCTTTACCGATCTTGTCATGTCCAATCGCATAGTAAATGCCCGGGGATCGTACCAACTGACTGACGATAACTCGCTCAGCACCGTTGATGATAAAGGTACCTGTCGCTGTCATCAGAGGCAATTCACCCATAAAGATTTCGTGTTCCTTGATTTCCTCAGTCTCTTTGTTGTGCAGACGAACCTTAACCTTTAAAGGTGCGGAATAAGTAGCATCCCTCTCCTTACACTGGTCAATATCGTACTTGCTCTCGTCTCTGCAAAGCTTGAAATCAACAAATTCCAGGCTGAGATGACCGCCAAAGTCAGAGATTGGGGAAATATCCCGAAATACTTCCTTCAGACCATCATCCAAAAACCACTGGTAAGAATTGGTCTGCACCTCAATGAGGTTTGGCATCTCCAGAACTTCTCCCTGATGGGCATAACTCATTCTCACACCGTTGCCTACTTTTACCGGACGTATTCTGTTTTTCTCCATCGCCGTTTCACTCCTTAATTTTGTAGAGTATTTTGTGGCTTTTCAATCCTTAAAAACTATGCTATAATATATTTTATACTAGTTTTAGTTTATAATCTGCCACAATAAGTGCATTTTCCATCTTACCATCTAATTTGATGGTTGTCAAGCATTTCTATTGATTGAATTATTCTTTTCATAAATTTTATCACTTATAATAGGAAAGGAGACATTATGGATATCAAAAAGATGATACAGGATATGACATTAGCGGAGAAGGCAAGCCTGTGTTCCGGTGCCGATTTCTGGCATACCGAGACAATTGACCGCATCGGCTTAAAGGCAATCATGGTTTCCGACGGACCTTACGGACTGCGCAAGCAGGAGGAGATCATCAATAATATGGGATGGGCCAGGAGCATTCTTGCCGTTGGATTTCCAACAGCAGCATCCCTGGCGAACTCCTTCGACCGCGATCTGGTTCATGAGGTCGGCAATGCGCTCGGCGATGAATGTCAGGCAGAGGACGTTGCTGTCCTGCTCGGACCGGGTATCAATATGAAACGCTCGCCGCTCGGTGGAAGAAATTTCGAATATTATTCCGAGGATCCGTATCTCGCCGGAGAGATCGGCGCCGCCTTTGTAAACGGCGTGCAGGAGAAAAACATCGGCACCAGCCTGAAGCATTTTGCCGCCAACAATCAGGAAACAAGGCGAATGAATGCCAGCTCCGAGGTCGATGAGCGGACACTGCGCGAAATTTATCTTACCGCCTTTGAACGTGTCGTCAAAAAGGCACAGCCGTGGACCATCATGTGCAGCTACAACCGCATTAACGGATGTTATTCTTGTGAAAATGATTGGCTTCTGAATAAGGTGCTGCGCGAGGAATGGGGCTTTCAGGGGCTTGTCATGACCGACTGGGGTGCGATGAACGACCGTGTGAAGTCATTAAACGCCGGTCTTGACCTGGAGATGCCGGACTGCCACGGCGAGACAGACAAGCTGATCGTCAAAGCAGTGCAGGAGGGCACCGTTTCCATGAAGACATTAGACAGAACCGTAGAACGGATTCTGACGGCTGTGGATCGTTATTATTCTAATAAGAAAGAAAACGCTTCCTACGATATGGAGGCACATCACCAGCTAGCCCGCAAGGTTGCGGATAACAGTGCTGTTCTCCTGAAAAACGATGGCATTCTTCCATTGAAGGAGTCACAGAAGGTTGCCATTATCGGCGAATTTGCCGAGACGCCCCGAACACAGGGCGGCGGTTCCAGCCACATCAACTGCTTCCGCATCGAGAGTGCTCTGGATGCCCTGAGGGATAATCCAAACATTACATATAAAAAGGGATATGTCGCCGAAAAGGACGAGGTTGATGAGACACTTCTTTCCGAGGCAGTTGCCGCCGCAAAGGAAGCTGAGGTTGCTGTTATTTTCGCAGGACTGCCGGATTCCTTCGAGAGCGAGGGCTTCGACCGCACCCACCTGAATATGCCGGAAAGCCAGAATACGCTGATCCATGAGATCTGTAAGGTGCAGCCAAACACTGTTGTCGTGCTGCACAACGGTTCACCGATCCTGATGCCATGGCTGTCCGAGGTAAAGGGCGTACTCGATCTGTATCTTGCCGGACAGGCTGCCGGTGCCGCCGCAGTCGATCTTCTCTATGGCAAAGCAAATCCATCCGGTAAACTTGCCGAGACCTATCCTCTGCGCATGGAGGATCATCCTGCATTCTTAAACTTCCCGGGTACACACAACGAAGTCCACTATCAGGAGGGTATTTTTATCGGATACCGCTATTACGACAAGCGCAAAATGGACGTATTATTCCCATTCGGTTACGGATTAAGCTATACCTCCTTCCGGTATTCCAATGCAAAGCTGATCGTAAACGGCCAGTCTGTCAGCAGCTCTTCCACAAGTGCGGCAAATGGGCAGAATACAGGCATGGACGTGATCCCGTCTATCCCTGCCAAGCCGGATGATACGATCCAGGTTTCTGTTGATATCACCAACACCGGTGATATTGCAGGCCGGGAGGTTGTCCAGCTCTACGTAAAGAACGCCGCCTGTGAAGAGATCCGTCCGGAACAGGAGCTGAAAAACTTTGCCAAGGTAGCTCTGGAGCCGGGCGAGACGAAAACGATCCTGCTTGATCTGGACGCACGCTCCTTCTCCTATTACAGCATGCATATCCATGACTGGTATGCACCGTCCGGAGATTATGAGCTTTTGATCAGCGCTTCCTCCAGAGATGTGCGCCAGCGTCTGACGCTCCATCTGGAAAATGATAAAAAGCTTCCGTTCTACGTCGAAGAAACGTCATCCTGCGATGATGTTTACAACTACGCAAATGATCCTTCGCCATTAGATGCCATGCTGGCAAAGAGCGGCTTTACAGACACCTCGGGCGGCGAGAATGACAGCATGGGAGCCGGCACCGCCCAGATGATGCGTGCGATGTTTGCCGACACTCCGCTGCACTCCATTCTCTCGTTCAGTTCCGATAAACTAACATGGAAAGACATCCAGGACACAATCCGTGCGATCAACGAAAAACAGCCGTGATCATACGCTGATTCATTTTGATGTCACACAGAATCCGGGACAGGAGCGATTCCGTGCAATTAATATGCATTTCGGAATTTCTCCTGTTCTTTTTCTTTCAGAAGATATTTCTCCTTAGTCGCCAGTCCACCACGAATATGACGCTCGGACTTATTGATATCAAGCACCTGACGCACCTGCGCCGCCAATGCATGATTGATCACCGGAAGCTTTTCCGTCAGATCCTTATGTACCGTGCTTTTGCTGACCCCGAATACAGACGCTGTCTGACGGACAGTCGCTTTATGCTCAATCATATACTGTGCCAGTAAAACAGCCCTCTCCTCCAGACATTCCGACAGAGATCCTAAATGATATTTTTCATATTTTTTCTTTTCCACTGAGTATTTCTCCTCATTGATTACCTTATTTCATCCTATGCGTAAAATCGCTGCTTATGAATCAAACGAAATTTTTCTTGAAAGTTATGAGAAAAAAGCATATAGTATAGAGGTGTTTAGATATGTGTCCCTGACCCACATTGTTCGGATGCTGCAGGTCAGGGTATCTGTTTTGGGAGGTAAGAATATGTTAATCGCAAAAAAACCAGCGAAACAGGGTTTAAGTATTATTATCGTTGGCTGCGGCAAAGTAGGACTTACACTAATCGAACAGCTTGTGAAAGAAGGACACGATATCACAATCATTGACCAGAATGCCAAAAGGGTACAGGAGGTTGCAAACACTTACGATGTCATGGGGATCACCGGCAACGGCGCAAGCCACCGGGTACAGATGGACGCCGGCATCGCTTCCGCCAATCTGCTGATCGCCGTTACAGAGTCGGACGAACTGAACCTGTTGTGCTGTACGGTCGCTAATCAGGTGGCGAATTGCTCCACCATTGCGCGTGTCCGTACACCTGACTACAGCGGTGAGGCAGCATATCTGCGGGACAAGCTCGGGCTTGCCATGATCATCAATCCGGAGCTTGAGGCAGCAAAGGAAATCTCCCGTATTCTCTATCTGCCGACCGCACTCGAAGTCAATTCCTTTGCTCACGGACAGGCAGAGCTGATTAAGATTCAGATTCCAGAGAATAATATATTAGACGGTATAAGCGTTTCCATGCTCAGCAAGAAGATCAACACAAGCGTGCTGATCTGCGGCATTGAACGAAACAGTGCCATGTACATTCCATCCGGTGATTCCCTGCTGCTCGGCGGAGATAAGATCTCCTTCGTTGCACCAAAGGGTCACGGACGCTTTTTCCTTGAGGACATCGGTATCAAGACGAACCAGGTCAAGAGCACGATGATCATCGGCGGCAGCAAGGCAGCTTATTATCTGGCAAAACAGCTTCTCCCGATGGGCGTATCCGTTAAGATCGTGGAACAGGATCTGAAGCGCTGCGAAACGCTCAGCGAACTTCTTCCAAAGGCCACCATCATCAACGGAGACGGTACAGATGAAGAGCTTCTCGAGGAGGAGGGCATTGATTCAATTGAATCCTTTGTCCCTCTGACCGGTATTGACGAGGAAAATATCCTGCTGACACTTCACGCCAAGCAGATTTCAAATGCAAAGGTCATTACCAAGATCAACCGTATGAACTTCAAGGATGTTATCAGCCGGCTTGATCTGGGAAGTGTGGTATATCCTCGATATATCACTTCCGAAGCGATCGTTGCGTACGTCCGCGCCAAGAAGGATTCCATGGGCAGCAACATTGAGACATTGTATCATATGTTTGATTCCCGTGCAGAGGCGATTGAATTCCGCGTCAACGAGCCATCTGCCGTGACCAATATCCCTCTCATGGATCTTTCCCTGAAGGATAATCTGCTGATCTGCTTTATCAGCCGTAACGGATCGATCCTGATCCCAAGCGGTTCTGATTCTATTAGGGTCGGGGATACCGTTATGGTCGTGACAACGCACACCGGTTTTAATGATCTACGAGATATTCTGAAGTAAAGGATGTAAGGTTATGAATTATTCAATATTAAGATATATTCTCGGTTATGTATTAAAGATCGAAGCGGCATTTATGCTGCTTCCATGTGTTACGTCCCTCATTTATCATGAAGAGGAGGGACGTTACTTTTTTGTAGTTGCCTGTATCTGCATGCTCATCGGTGTTCTGATGACACTGCACAAGCCTAAAAGCACCACCTTCTATCTTAAGGAAGGATGTCTTGCCACCTCCCTGAGCTGGATCCTGCTCAGTCTTTTCGGTGCAATTCCATTCTGGATCAGCGGCGAGATCCCACATTGGGAGGATGCACTTTTTGAAACGATCTCCGGCTTTACCACAACCGGCGCCACCGTGCTTAGCAATGTGGAGGCACTTTCCCACACAGCTCTGATCTGGCGAAGCTTCACGCACTGGATCGGCGGTATGGGTGTTCTCGTTTTCCTGCTTGCCATTCTTCCGTTAAGCGGTGGCTCCAGCATCAATCTGATGCGCGCAGAAAGCCCGGGACCGTCCGTCGGAAAGCTTGTTCCAAAAGTGCGTTATACTGCAATGATCCTTTACACGATCTATTTCGGCATGACAGTGATCGAGTTTATTTTCCTGCTGGCAGGACATATGCCACTGTTTGATGCACTGACAACTGCATTCGGTACGGCAGGTACCGGTGGCTTTGGCATCAAGAACGACAGCATAATGGGGTACTCCCCCTATATTCAATGGGTTGTCGCCATCTTTATGATCCTGTTCGGTATTAATTTTAACTTTTATTTCTATCTTTTGTACCGGCATTTCAAAAAGGCAGTTTCCATGGAAGAGATCCATTATTATCTCGCCATGATCCTGATCGCCATAACGATCATTTTCCTGAATGTCCGTACGATGTATCCGACCGGATTTGAGGCAATGACACATTCCGTATTTCAGGTAGCTTCGCTGGCAACCTCAACCGGATTTTCGACAACCGACTTTGACCTGTGGCCGCAGACAAGCCAGACGATCCTGATCATCGTCATGTTTGTGGGAGCCTGTGCTGGAAGTACCGGCGGCGGCATCAAGGTTTCGCGTATTGTCATTCTTTTCAAAACGGTTCTGAAGGAATTAAACAGCTACATTCATCCGAAGAGTGTGCGCAAGATCAATGTGGAGGGCAAGCCGGTCGATCATGAGGTGGTCCGCTCCATCAACGTATTTTTCATTACGTTTATTATTATCTTTACAATCTCTGTCTTTGCAATTTCCTTCGAGGATAAGGATCTGGTCACCAACTTTACAGCGGTTCTGACCACCATCAACAACATGGGACCCGGACTTGCAAAGGTCGGACCGACACAGAATTTCGAACAGTTCAATGTATTCTCCAAGCTTGTACTGATGTTTGACATGCTAGCCGGTCGACTGGAGCTGTTCCCGCTGCTGATCCTCTTCCACCCGGCGATCTGGAAGGAATCGATCGAGAGTCACCGTAAGAAGAGAGCCAACAAATAATTTCGTATAGATAATGAAAGCTTAGTGATTTTCGAAAAAGTCAGCAGGTTGTTTCATAAAAATGTAAATTTGAATATTTCCCAATAAAAAATCGCTTAGACCGTATGGTTTAAGCGATTTTTAAGTATCATTCATTTGAGCTGCAATTCCTCTACCGGACAAAGATCCGACACTTTGCGGATGCTCCGCTCTTCATAACAACCTTCACTACTGCTTTTCCTTTTCTGCGTCCTTTGACAACACCCTTCTTGCTGACACGGATGTATTTCTTACCCTTGATAATCTTATACTTCTTCACGCGATCCTTCGACATCTTCCTGCGGATCACGATCTTAGCTTTTCTGCCTTTCTTAATCTTAAGGACTTTCTTCTTAAGTATCACATATTTGCCATTTGTGCCACCATTATTCAGGCTGCCATTGTCAAAGCCTGTACCGCTTTGTCCGCTGTTTCCTACACCGGATGTGTTATTTCCGGCAGACGAGGTTCCCGATGGAACCTTTGTCGGAGACGGTTGATTCGTTGTCCCCGGCTTTGTGGTGTTCTGCGGCTGATTCGGTGTATTGCTTGCTGTCGGAACCGGCGGATTGCTCACAGACGGCTGACCGGATGCTCCCGGTGCAGCTGTTACCGAAGGACCATTGCTTGTCCCCGGTGCAGCGGATGCCGATGGTTCACTGCTCGTTCCCGGTGCCGGTGTCCGCTGTGTATCCTCGTTGTTTTCTGCATCCTGATGCGCCCGGTAGGTATTCACTAACCAGATTCCGGTCGTTGTCAGAT
>ERZ1026852.291-NODE-291-length-34394-cov-5.390926_pt1 | contig 34394 bp, 26 predicted proteins | sample MGYA00380156_ERZ1026852 | MGnify/ENA primary metagenome ERZ1026852 (study PRJEB33269, sample SAMEA4719792) | human gut metagenome | biome: human-associated habitat; feature: organic feature; material: feces | place: Cameroon | collected 2013-10 ...
CTGCAGTCTCAATCTCCGGATTTTTGTCCTCGGATGATTTTGTTTTCTCTGTCACAGTCTCTGCAACTTCCGCCTCTACAGCATCCGAATTTTTTTTCTTCTTCATCATCTATAAACTCCCTATTCCGGTATCTCCTCCAACGTCATACGTCCAAGTCTGCCGCTTCGAAAATCATCAAACAAAATCGCCGCAGCCTTATCTAGATCCGGTTCATTTCCTTTTAATAAACACAATCTTGCAATTGCAATCTGCTTCAATATCTCAAAATTCTCAGAATTTTGTACGTCAATATCTATATTATACCTGTCTGTCAGTGCATTACAATAATTTATTTTTAAAAATTCTATGAATTTTAAAGCAAGCTCGCTTTTCGTCAGGATTTCATCATTGATGGAGCCAATATAAGCCAGACGCAAACCAACCTCCTGATCATCAAATTTCGGCCACAGAATACCCGGTGTATCAAGTAATTCGACATCCTTTCCAATTCGAATCCACTGTTTTCCTTTCGTGACGCCCGGTTTATTTCCAACCTTCGTACAGGATTTCTTCGCATAGGAATTGATAAATGTAGATTTTCCTACATTCGGAATACCGACAATCATCGCACGGATCGGACGATTAATGATTCCTCGTTTGCGGTCGCGCGCAATCTTCTCCTTACATGCTTCCCGGATTGTATCCGATACCGGCTTCATACCGGAATTTTTCCGTGAATCCATGCTCAACACGAAAAATCCCTTCGCTTTGAAATACGCTTCCCATTGTGCCGTTTTCCTTGCATCTGCCATATCTGCCTTGTTCAGGATAACCATGCGGGATTTATTTGCAGCAAGCGTATCAATGTCCGGATTCTTGCTCGATAGTGGTGTTCTCGCATCAAGCAGCTCAATCACAATATCGATTAACTTTATATCTTCCTGCATCATACGCTTGGCTTTCGTCATATGTCCCGGATACCACTGAATATTCATCGTTTATTTTACCTTTCCTTTATCACTTCGCGGGAGAAGAATCCGTACGACCTTTCCCGTTATTTCCGTCTTCGATATATTTCCAACATTTGTATAACGGCTGTCCTCGCTGTTATTTACATTATCTCCCATCACAAAATACTCTTCATCGCCTAATGTGACATCCTCTTCTGCCACACCACTGATCTGTATCGTCATTGTAAATGGAACATCACTGCGCCGCTCGCCATTGATATAAATATCGCCATTTGAAATCCGTACAGTCTCCCCGGGCAGACCAATCACACGCTTGATATCATAGTATCCATCACCATCCACACGTGAATAAGCAATCACATCATATCGCTTCACATCGGATACTTTATACGTAAGCTTATTCACCATGACAACCTGTGAATCAGAAAGTGTCGGATTCATCGATGGTCCCACGACCGTAACCGTCTGGAATCCAAATGTTACAACCGCATATCCGACAATCACAGCAACAAATACAAGCAAAATCCACTGCCAGAAGGATCGAAAAAATCGCTTGATCTTTGAATTCCGTTTTGACACATGTCTTGACAGATTGTGCTTATCGTAATAACTTTTTTGTCCTCTACGTCTCAATGCAATCCTCCTATAAAGATACTTCTCCTCATAATAGGAAACCCCCAGATTGAAATGAATCTGGGGGCAAGTTTCCATTGTCTCTGCAAGTATTACTTTACAAGTTCCTTAACCTTAGCCTTCTTACCAACACGATCACGTAAGTAGTTAAGTTTTGCACGTCTTACTTTACCTCTACGAATAACCTCGATCTTCTCGATCGTTGGGCTATGCAGTGGCCAGGTCTTCTCAACGCCAACGCCATTTGAATTCTTACGAACTGTGAATGTCTCACGGTTGCTTCCGCCCTGTCTCTTCAGTACAGTACCTTCAAATGCCTGAACTCTTTCTCTGTTACCCTCTTTAATCTTAGCGTATACCTTAATAGTATCTCCTACGTTAAAGTCTGTAACATCCTGCTTCAACTGTGCTGTCTCAATGTTCTTGATGATTTCATTTGCACTTAATGCCATTTGTGTGACCTCCTAAATAATTTAGACGTTCTTAATGCGTGACTGCACCAGAGGACCATCCCTTTTTTCACAACCACATAACTATATCATAGGATATTTGTTCGCGCAAGCTATATTTTGATTTTTTTATAAAAAAATGTTCGCAACGATTCAAATCCCAGTTCTTTTGCATGTAAGATCTGTTCCGTGCTGCCAATAAACAGAATCCCATCATCCGCAAGCGCACCATGGAAATTCTCATACACCTGATCCTTCGCCTCATCTGTGAAATAGATCACCACATTCCGACAGACGATCATATGAACATGCTGGAAATACCGGTCTTTGAGCAAATTGTGTTTTTTGAACTCTACACACTTCTTAATCTCGGGGCTGATTGCATAATGACATTCATCCACCTTCTTGAAATGCTTATCCAGATATTTCTTCGGCAGATCAGACAGACTCTTCGCCGGATAGACACCTTCTTTTGCAAAAGCAAGGACATCCTCGTCTAAGTCCGTTGCGATGATACGAATCTTGGACAACGGAATATATTCCGACAGAATCATTGCAATCGTGTACGGTTCATCGCCCGTCGAACATGCCGCACTCCAGATTGTCAGCGTATCTCCATATTTTTTTCTCAGATATGGTATAATCTCCTGATCAAAATTCAACCACTGCTGTGGATTCCGATAAAACTGAGACACATTAATCGTCAGATAACTAACAAAGGTACGAAGTAGACCTTCGTCCTGCTTCATACCTTTGTAAAAATTTTCAAATCCATCAAACCCTTTACGGGCAATCAGGGATTCTATTCTTCTTTTCATCTGGCGTTCTTTATAAAGGTCTAAATTAATATCGGTCAGTTTATACACATCCCGCTTAAACTCTTCATATTGATATGCCATGCTTACTCCTCGTCAGAAGCCTCCTGTGCATCATCTAAAGCACGGATGCTCAGGCTGATCTTCTTCTCAGCAGCCTTGAAATCTACAACCTTTGCTGTGACCTCCTGACCTACCTTCAGAACATCTTCCGGCTTCTCTACACGTTCCTTGGAAATCTGGGAAACATGAAGGAGTCCATCAACGCCCGGCTCAAGCTCTACGAATGCACCAAAGCTTGCAAAACGTACAACCTTACCTGTTACAACATTACCGATTGCATACTTGTCAGCAGCCTTTACCCAAGGATTCTCATCCTCGAACTTCATACTGAGGGCAATCTTCTCTCCATTGATGTCCTTGATAAATGTCTTAACAACATCGCCAACCTTAACAACACTGCTTGGATCATTGACTCTGCCCCAGGACATCTCAGAGATATGAAGAAGTCCGTCCGCTCCGCCAAGATCGATAAATGCACCAAAGGATGTTACGTTCTTAACTGTTCCTTCTACTACATCGCCAACCTTGATGTTCTCAAACAACTTCTTAGCAAGCTCTGCCTTCTTAGCAACGAGGAGCTGCTTTCTGTTACCGATAACTCTACGCTTCTTAGGATTGAACTCTGTCAATACAAATTCAACTTCCTGATCCTGATACTTTGTAAGATCCTTCTCAAATGTATCAGATACAAGGCTTGCAGGGATAAATACTCTGCACTCATTTACTACAACGTTCAAACCGCCATCAACAACCTGTGTTACCTTACCTGTAAGGACTTCACCATTGTTGTATGCTTCCTCTAACTTATCATAAGACTCATCTGCAGCAACTCTCTTGTATGAGAGGAGAACCTGTCCCTCGCCATCGTTTGTCTTGATAACCTTAACCTTGATTGGATCACCAACATTTACAACTGTTGTAAGATCTAAGTTTGGAGTACTAGAATACTCATTTCTGGTAACGATACCATCAGCCTTGTACTGGATATCTACGATAATCTCCTCCGGCTTAACAGCAATAACCTTTCCTTCAACTACGCTTCCAACCCGAATCTTGTTACCATTCTCTTCGGACTGCTTCAATAATTCTTCAAAACTTAATTCTGACATACTGTCATGAACCTCCTTAATAATATAATTTGGGGTAGATGCCCCAGCTGTAATACCTACCCTCTTAGCGGATTCAATAACAGTTAAATCCAAGTCAACGAGTGTCTGAATATAGTAAGTATTTTCGCATTCTCTGCGACAGATCTCATACAGCTTCTGTGTATTCGAACTGCTCTTACCACCAATCACTATCATGGTATCAACATCAGCTGCAAGTGTTCTTGCTTCTCTCTGTCGTTCCTCGGTAGCATTACATATGGTATTATAAACAATGACATTATATCCTTTATTTCTAAAAAATTCAACTATATCTTTAAATTTTACGTCATTAAATGTCGTTTGTGCGACAATATACACATTTTTATCAAGAAATTCCTGCTTTTTCTGAGCTTCTTCTACCGAATTTACAATAACCGGTTCCCTGACACACCAGCCACGGATGCCGCATACTTCCGGATGTTTTTCATCCCCGACGATTACCACGCAGTGCCCCTGTTCCGTTTCCTCCTGTACAATACGATGAATCTTCTTCACAAACGGACATGTAGCATCGACGATTTCAAATCCAAGCTGCTCTAACTTTTTATAGGCATCCTGTCCGATGCCATGGGAACGGATCACAATTTCTTTTGCATCCTCTACTTTGCCGCCGCGTGCCAGCATCATATCAATATCTTCTTCAGTCAGTACATGCACGCCTTTTTGTTCCAGATCCGAAATAACCTCCTCGTTATGGATGATCGGGCCATACGTATAGACCTTCTTCGCATTTCCAACCTGATCATAGACGAGATTTACTGCACGTTTGACACCAAAACAAAAGCCTGCGGATTTTGCAATTTTTATTTCTCTCATAAATGCGGATCTCCTGTTCTGCACCTACTGTGGAATTCTGCCGATAATCTCTGCTACAACTTCATCAATTGTAAGATTGGAAGAATCCAGAAAATATGCATCCTCTGCCTGTGTGAGTGGTGCGATCTCGCGGTGCATATCCTGATAATCTCTTGCCTCAATATCATGCTTGATCTCTTCCAGATCAGCCGGCATATGCTTTTCAACCAGCTCCTTGTAACGTCTGTCGGCTCTTGTATCAACCGATGCAGTCAGATAGATTTTAAGCTCTGCATTTGGCAATACAAATGTTCCGATATCCCTGCCATCCATGACAACATCCTGTGTAGCTGCTAGATTTCTCTGCAGATCTAACAGTTTGTCACGTACCGCCTGTTTGGTTGCAACCTTGGACGCCATATTTCCAACAGCTTCCTGTCGTATCTCCTTAGAAACATTCTTGCCATTTAAATATACCTGCTGTTCACCAGCCTCGTATCTGATTTCAACCTGAATCGCTACAAGCGCTTCCAATACTGCGGCTGCATTCTCCGAATCGACGCCTTCATTCATAAAATACAGACCTATGGCACGGTACATTGCACCTGTATCGACATAGATATATCCCTTTTCCTTTGCTACACGACGTGCAATCGTGCTTTTTCCGGCTCCTGCCGGTCCATCAATTGCGATATTCATATTCTTTGTTCCTCCAGATAGTATTATATTTTATATTACTGCGTAAGCAGTACCGTGGCTGCTGTCGACCACGCAATCTGCAGATTAAAACCTCCAGTCAGGGCATCCACATCGAGCACCTCTCCAATAAAGTAAAGTCCCGGAATCTGCTTTGTCTCCATCGTCTTAGGGTTGATTTCTTTCACACTCACACCGCCTTTTGTGATGATTGCCTCCTCATAACCACGCGTACCTGCCACATGCAGCGTAAGCTTCTTCATACAGGAAACCAGTCTTTCCCGCTCTTCCCGCGTCACAGCATTGACCTGCTTGAAAGGATCAATCTCCGCAAGCTCTATCATGACCGGAATCAGTTTCTTTGGCAGCAGATCATCGAGTGCATTACGCACCTGTTTGTTCTTTGCCGCATCAAAATCCCGCAGGATCCGGTCATCAAGCTGTTCCATGGTCAGTGCCGGTTTTAAATCGATTTCTACCCAGACAGGTTCTCCCTTTGCCTTCCCTGCATAGGCAGATGCAGAAAGCACAAGCGGACCGCTGATACCAAAATGCGTAAACAGCATTTCTCCCTGGTCGTGATACAGAAGCTTTTCCTTATTTTTCTTCTTTGTATAGCAGGACAATGTAACATTCCGGAGCGAAAGTCCCATCAGTTCCCGGCAGAAATCCTCTTTGATTTCAAATGGTACAAGTGACGGCAGACATTCTGTCACCTGTAGTCCAAGATCTCTGGCAAACTGCAAACCATCTCCGGTTGAACCGGTACGCTCATAGGAAAGCCCTCCGGTTGCCACAACCACCGCATCAAAATATTCCAGTTTTTGATGTCCATCCGCATCCTTCACGCTAACGCCGGCTGCACGCATCTGATTCTGTACCTGCTCCGTCAAAATCTTTGTTACTGTGTGATACAGACAGATTGTTACCTTCCGCTTCTTTAGCGCCTGCTCGAGTATCTTTATCACATCGGATGAATGATCCGATGCCGGAAATACACGGTTTCCACGTTCGGTCTTCAATTTCAATCCGTTTTGTTCAAAAAACTGCATCACATCCTGCGCGTTGCACTGGTAAAAAGCACTGTACAGAAACTTCGGATTCGTCACCACGTGTTTCATCAGCTCTTCCACTTCGCAGTTGTTCGTCAGATTGCATCTGCCCTTTCCTGTGATGAAAAGTTTTTTGCCAAGTTTTTCATTTTTTTCATATATTGTCACGGAGTGCCCTGCCTGTGCAAGCATAACTGCTGCATACATACCGGCAGCTCCTCCACCTATGATAGCCGCTCGCATTATCTCTCAAACCTCTTCAAATCCGACTTTTTCATGATAATCAGCAACGGCTCGTCCGCCTTTAATGGCGTATCCGGATCCATAGCGATATTGAATTCATCATTCTGGATCACAGCGACAACATTGATTTTATATTCTTTTCTAAGATTCAGCTCCCGCAGATTCTTACCAACCCACTCCGCACGTGGAAGAATCTCCACAAGGCTCGTGCTGTCCGACAGGTCAAAATAATCGACAAGATGTTCTGAGATCAGTTTGTGCGACAGACGGATTCCGGATTCTTTCTCCGGAAAAACAACCTGGTCTGCGCCAACCCGCTTCAGGATTTTCTCCATCATCTCATCCTTTGCCTTTGCAATTACCTTTGGCACGCCAAGTTCCTTTGCAGACATCACGCACATGATGCTGGAATCTAAGCTGTCAGCCATCGCCACAACTACCGCATCCATGTTCGAGATACCTGCCTCTCTTAGTGCATCCATATCACAGACATCCAGACTCATGGCACAAGTCACACTGTCCGCAATTTCATTTACAATCTCTGGATTTCCATCGATTGCAAGCACATCCGCGCCGTTTTTATACAATTCTGTTGCAATGCTTTTCCCATACCGTCCAAGACCGATAACCGCGATCGATTTATTCATATATTTCATTCCTCCTACCCTACAATAATTTCCGCATCCGCATATTTTACAGAGTTGTGGTTTGTCGCACGCTGTCCGAAGAACATGAACATCGTGATTGGTCCCACTCTGCCAAGATACATACATAATATGATAATCACTTTTCCAATCACATTCAGCCCCGGAGTCACGTCCCGTGACAACCCGACTGTTGCGATTGCACTTGTCACTTCGAAGACACCATCCGACAGGGAAAGTGGATTTGTCGCCAGAAGCAGAACAGAAAACAAAATCAATGTGCCAAAACCGATAACTGTCACAGCCAGCGACCGACGGACGATAGATGTCGGGATTGTTTTTTTAAATGCGACCGTCTCTTTGCGTCCCTGTACTACAGCCAAAACTGCAAACACAAGTGTCGCAGCCGTCATCGTCTTGATGCCACCGGCAGTTCCGACCGGCGAACCACCAACAAACATGATTACACAACTCACAAGTACCGTCGGCTCTGTCAATCCTTTCTGGCTGATTGATGCAAATCCAGCTGTTCGGAGTGTCACAGACTGAAAAAATGCATTGAGCATTTTCTTTCCAAGTGACATATTTCCGAGCGTGAGCGGATTGTTACATTCAAATAGAAATGTGACAACCATGCCGGATAAAATCAATGCAAATGTCATCATCAATATGATTTTTGTATGTGTATTGAATCGACGCCAGATATCACGGGCCGGTATCTTTTTTGCGCGCACGTTTGAAAGCACATCTACCACATCCCACCAGACAACGAATCCAAGTCCACCACAGATGATCAGAAACGACGACGTGAGCAGTACAAGCGGGGAATCCGCATATGTCATCAGACTGTCCGGTCCAATGATATCGATTCCTGCATTGCAAAACGCTGAAATCGCATTGAATACAGAATACCAGATTCCATGCGCCACACCAAACTGTGGGATAAACGCAAACATATATAAGACCGCGCCTAACATCTCCACAATCACAGTTCCTTTGATCACTCGTTTTATAAATACAACCATGCCCTGCATCGTACTAAGTCCAAAAGCATCCTGAATCATCATACGATTGCGCAAGGAGAATTTTCGATTCATAAGCAGCATAACAAATGACGTCAATGCCACAATTCCAAGTCCCCCGAGCTGTATCAGCGCGAGAATTACAATCTTACCAAATAATGTCCAATACGAAAAGGTCGGAACAACTACAAGCCCCGTCACGCAGACGGAGGTTGTCGCAGTAAATAACGCCGTCAGGAAATCGGATTTTCCCGACACCGTTGCAACCGGAAGCGTCAGCAAAACCGCGCCGGTCAGAATCGCAAGCAGAAAGCCAAGCAATATCTTTGATGTCGTCCGCATCTGCCGCCTTAATTTCTTTTCATTTTTCTCCGCTACATCCATATTTTTTCTCCACACTTATATCTTTTATTGCAGGTAATTGCGAAACACGTAATTGTATATCGCAATTACCTGCTCTATATTATGAAAGAATAAGGCGGAGAAAAAGCTCTCCGCCTTTTAATATCTTTTATCCTAGCTAATTATACTGGATATGTCTTATTCTCTGTATTTGCAACTGTGGAATCCACACCTGTCTGCTGAGCTTCTCTGTACTTAAAGAACTCTGTTGCAACCTGTGGGAACAATGCATAAGAAAGAACGTCCTCATCCTGCTGCTTGTACTGTGCCATTTCCTTCTCGAACTTAGCGAGGGATGGCTCCAAGTCGTCTGCCGGACGATATGTGATTGGCTCCTTCATTCCAAGGCTGTCAAGTGCCTTCTTCTGAATCTCTGCATTTACAGGTACAGTTGTTCTACCGTACTTACCAACGAGCATATCCTTTGCCTCTTTTGTAAGAGTCTTGTAACGCTCACCCATAACAACGTTCAATACAGCCTGTGTACCAACGATCTGTGAAGATGGTGTAACAAGTGGAATCTCACCAAAGTCCTTACGAACACGTGGGATTTCTTCCAATACCTCGTCGTACTTATCCTCTGCATGCATTTCCTTCAGCTGGGATACCATGTTGGAAAGCATACCACCTGGTACCTGGTAAAGCAGAGTCTTGATGTTAACGCCCATTACCTTTGGACTAAGCAGTCCGGACTCCAGCCACTGCTCACGGAGTGGACGGAAATAATCAGCGATCTCAGCAAGAAGATTCTGGTCGAATCCAGGATCGAACTCTGTACCCTCGAATGCCTTTGCCATAACCTCTGTTGCAGGCTGTGATGTACCCATAGCAAGTGGCGACATTGCTGTATCAATGATGTCACATCCAGCTTCGACTGCCTTCATGTATGTCATGGAAGCAACACCAGATGTGTAATGTGTATGAAGCTGAATTGGAAGCTTTGTACCTTCCTTCAAAGCCTTTACAAGCTTTGTTGCCTCGTTTGGTACAAGAAGTCCAGCCATATCCTTGATACAGATAGAATCTGCACCCATCTCCTCAATCTGTCTTGCCATGTTCTTCCAATAATCCATTGTATAAGCATCACCAAGTGTATAAGAAAGTGCAACCTGTGCATGTCCATTTTCCTTGTTTGCTGCCTTTACAGCTGTCTCAAGGTTACGGATATCATTCAGACAGTCAAAGATACGAATGATATCAATACCATTTGCGATACTCTTCTGTACGAAATACTCTACAACATCATCAGAATATGGGCTGTATCCAAGGATATTCTGTCCACGGAACAGCATCTGAAGCTTTGTATTCTTGAATCCATCACGGAGCTTACGAAGTCTGTCCCATGGATCCTCTTTCAGGAAACGGAGACAAGCGTCGAATGTAGCACCACCCCAGCACTCTACGGAATGGTAACCAACTTTATCCATTTTATCAATAATTGGCAACATCTGCTCTGTTGTCATACGAGTTGCAATCAAAGACTGGTGTGCATCTCTCAGCACAGTTTCGGTAATCTTTACCGGTTTCTTTTCTTCTGCCATTAGTCTGACCTCCTAAATTCTCTATACTATACACCAAAGATTGCGAGGAATGTTCCGGCTGCAACCGCAGTACCGATAACACCTGCAACGTTTGGTCCCATGGCGTTCATCAAAAGGAAGTTTGTAGGATCTGCCTCTGCGCCAACCTTCTGTGATACACGCGCTGCCATAGGTACGGCGGATACGCCCGCAGAACCGATCAGCGGATTTACCTTGCCGTGCGTTACCTTACACATGATCTTACCGAACAATACGCCTGCCGCTGTACCAAATGCGAACGCAATCAAACCGAGTGCAACAATCTTCAATGTGCTTATCTTCAAGAATGCTTCTGCACTTGTTGATGCACCTACGGATGTACCAAGCAGGATAACTACGATGTACATCATTGCGTTGCTTGCTGTTTCTGTCAGCTGCTTAACAACACCACACTCACGGAACAGGTTACCGAGCATCAACATACCAACCAGCGGAGCTGTTGTAGGAAGAATCAATACAACAACCAATGTAACGATGATTGGGAAGAGAATCTTCTCCATCTTGGATACCGGACGGAGCTGAGCCATCTTGATCTTTCTCTCCTTCTCTGTTGTAAGGAGCTTCATGATCGGTGGCTGGATAACCGGTACCAATGACATATAAGAATATGCGGCAACGGCAATCGGTCCCATCAGAGTTCCACCCATTCCAAGCTTACCGGCAAGGAAGATCGATGTAGGGCCATCGGCACCACCGATGATAGAGATTGCGGCTGCTTCCTTTCCATTGAATCCCATCAGGAATGCAAGGAAGTATGCAGCATAAATACCAAACTGTGCGGCTGCACCAAGCAGGAAGCTCTTCGGGTTCGCAATCAGCGGACCGAAGTCTGTCATGGCACCAACGCCCATGAAGATGAGGGATGGCAAAATACTCCACTCATCCAATAAATAGAAATAATGTAACAATCCGCCATCAGCAATGATATCCGGGAACATGTTAACCAGGAACATACCGAAGGAGATTGGAACCAAAAGCAATGGCTCGAAGCCTTTCACGATTGCAAGATACATGAATACACATGCAATGAGGATCATTACATAATGCTTCCATGTCAGGGTTGCAAATCCTGTCTGGAGAGCCAGATTTTTAAATACATCTGCAAAACTACTCACTTATGTTTACCTCCTGTTATTGTAGGAACCAGTTACTTAAGAACTCTGCTTAGTTCAAAGTAGCCAATACGTCGCCTGCTTCAACTGCATCACCTGCAGAAACGTTGATGCTTGCAACTGTTCCATCTTCTGGAGCTACCACATCATTTTCCATCTTCATAGCCTCAAGGATCAGGATCACGTCACCCTTCTTTACAGCTGTACCAACGCTTGCCTTTACATTCAGAATCTTACCTGGCATCGGAGCTGCAACCTCGATAGAGCCTGCTGCTGCGGCTGGTGCTGCTGGTGCTGCCGGAGCCGGAGTTGCTGCTGCAACTGGTGCCGGAGCTGCTGCTACGGCTGGTGCTGCGCCTGCGCCTAATTCTTCTACTGCTACATCATAAGCTGTACCATTTACAGTAATTCTATAATTTTTCATGTTAATTTCCTCCTAATATATCAATTATTTTCTTGCACGACGAATTGAACGTACAACGAGTTTATCTTTACTTACTGCACCATTGCCTGCCTGTCCCTCAGCAGCATAAATAGCGGCTGTGATAACGGCTACAAGCTCTGCATCGTTCATCAGATTGCCTGCGGCTGGTGCCGGTGTAGCAGCCTTTGCTGGTGCTGCCGGCTTGCTCTCTTCCTTCTTGAGATCTTCAATCTTCGGCTTCTTTGCGAAAAGTGCCGGAAGGAACTTGAACAGTGAAATAATAAATGAGATGAAAATCAAAACTACAAATACAGTACCCATACCGAGCAATGTATTCATACCTGCCTGCTTCATCAGCTCTGCCTTAGAGTATACGGCTGAAACAACCATCTCCTCCGGGAGATACTGATATACGCCCTGCATCTCATTGTCGATGCCCTGCTGTACAACATCGTCTACACTTGAATAGTAACTGCCATACTGGGAGAAGAATTCATCTTCTGAACCATAGTACATTGCAATTTCCTGACGGACTGCATCTGCATTGTATGTCTGCTTTGCCTGATCCAGCTTGATATAATAATCTGGATTCTCAACAAACTTTACAGTTACCTCCACATCTCTGTTTGCTGCCTTGTTTGTAACAGTTACCGATACAGAGTCTGCGGCATTCTCAATCTTGTAATCGACATCATTTAAATCCATGCCAACACCGTTGATATAAGGAGAGAAATCCTGGAAGTCTCCAACCTTATCGGTCTCCTGTGCCTGCTTGATACCCTTTACTGCGGACTGCTCGAATTCGGTTCCATCCTGAATATAATAATCAGCATATTCATCATCAACATTCTGATACTGGTTGAACAGATACATCGTGTCAATCACAATCTGGCTGTCATCATAGTCAAACGGCTTTTCAACCTCATTGCTGCAGGCAGTCAAGGAAAACATCATAGCTAACATGGAAATCAGAATTAATAATTTTTTCTTCATTTCATTGTCACCTTTCCTTATACTGCTCCGTGCTTCTTATATGGTCTTTCCTCGTTCTTTGTGCTAAGCATATCAAACGCTGCGATCACACGCTTTCTTGTTGCATCCGGCTCGATGATATCATCAACATAACCACGCTTTGCTGCTGCAAGTGCGCTTGACTGAAGCTCTGTATAAGCCTTCTTCTTCTCTGCAATAAATGCGACCTTATCAGCTGCCTCTGCGATTTCCTTCTCGTACATGATCTTGACAGCCATCTCCGGCTCCATCGTACCAATCTTTGCACACGGCCATGCATATACCATATCTGCACCGATAGCCTTGGAGTTCATGATCGTATAAGCTGTTCCGAATGCATCTCCCATTACAACTGTTACCTTAGGTACTGTTGCATCTGCAAATGCATATGTGAGTTTTGCTGCTGCATCTGCGATTGTTCTCTCGTTTGATACAGTTGCTACAAATCCCTTTGCATTTACAAGTGTCAATACAGGAATATTAAATGCGTCACAGAACTTCACGAAGTCTGCTGCGATATAAGCACCGCTTGTAGAGAGAAGCTCTCCGCCATCGGCTGCCTGGTTCGCTACACAACCAACTGTCGCACCATTCAACTTGATCAGGCCAAGAACCATGTCCTTTGCATAATCTTTCTTTACTTCTACGAATACGTTGTTATCTGCGATGTTCTGCAATACAGCTCTTGCATCCTTTGCAAATCCATCGAGATTTGGAATGATACGGTTCAGATCGTCTGTACAATCGGACTCTGCATCTTCCATGTTGTTGTCAGGAAGCATATCCACAAGGCTTCTGATGTTTGCAAGTGTTGTTGCATCATCCTCGAATACACCATCTACCAGAGAAGAATTCTCGCTAAGGTAAGCTGCAGATGCTGTATCAAGCTTTGCCTGATAGTTTCCATCGAGTGCATTTGGACTGTTTACGAATAACTTGCCGCCCTCTGCTGTCATAAATGTAAAGTCTGTAAGTGTTGGAATAAGCGCTGCTCCACCACCGCATGTTCCAAAAATTGCAGTAATCTGTGGGATTACTCCTGACGCAAGTGTCTGCTTCAGGTAAACTTCGCCGAATGCATTAAGTGCATCGGTTGCCTCCTGCAGACGAAGTCCCGCACAATCGATCAAACCGACTACCGGTGCGCCTACCTTCATCGCCATGTCATAAATCTTCGCAATCTTCTTTGCGTGCATCTCACCGATTGCACCACCAAGAACCGTTGCATCCTGGCTGTATACATACACCAGTTTTCCATTGATGACACCATATCCAGTAATAACACCGTCTTTTGGAGTATCATTTTCCTGCATGTTGAAGTCTGTATTTCTAGCTGTTACATAAGCACCAACTTCAACAAAGCTCGCTTCGTCTAGCAAAGAAGAAATTCTGTCACTTGCTGACAATGTAAGTTTGTTACTCATTTTAAGCCCTCCACTTTTATTTATTATGGGTTTTCTGATAAGAAACCCAATTTCTTCCGATTGTAATTGTAAATCTTTTTACGACTGAAATCAAGTCAAAATCACATTCTTTGTCACGGATTTGCAATAAAAAAGAAAAATCTGTAAAAAGCCTTAAACATTTATGTTCCATCCGCTTTTTACAGATTTTTAAAGCCACTCTTATTTTGTTTCAGAAAGCACGTTTTTATTCTTTACCAGATAGTCGATCAGAGAAATGATCGTCAATGCCAGAGCCAGATAAATCAACACATTTTCAATGACATGAACTGTGCTTCCGCCGAAGTCACAGATCAGTAAAATAACCATAAACATCTGGCATACGGTCTTAATTTTGCCCCACCATCCGGCAGCAATTACAACGCCGTTATCCGATGCAACAAGCCGGAATCCGCTGATGATGAACTCTCTTGCGATAATGACGATTACAACCCACGCCGGAATCCGGTCAAGATCAATCAACGCAATCATCGCAGAGCAGACAAGCAGCTTGTCCGCAAGCGGATCCATGAACTTACCAAAGTCCGTGATCAGGTTATATTTTCTTGCGATCTTTCCGTCGAGCATATCCGTGAGGCTTGCCAGACAGAACAGTGCAAGTGCGATCCATTTTCCTCCCGGAATCCCCGGCACCATTAGGGCAACTAAGAAAAATGGTATCATGATCATTCTGAGTATTGTTAGTTTATTCGGTAGATTCATCCAATATCCCTCCTATCATATCATATGGTCCTACCTCATTGATCCGGACATCGACGATCTGTCCGGACATCAGTTCATAATCACAGTTCACAAACACCAGTCCGTCCACACCCGGTGCATCCCGGTATGTCCGTCCAACATAGACATCGTCGTCCGAGGAATATCCCTCAACGATGACCTGCATAATCTTCCCGACAAATGTCTCGTTTTTATCTAAGGAGATTTCCTGCTGCAGCTCCATGATCTCATTGCGCCACTGTGTGGCTGTCTCCTCATCAATCTGGTTCTCAAATGTCGCCGCCGGCGTTCCATCTTCTCTGGAATAGGTGAATACACCTACACGGTCAAGCTCCTGTTCATCTAAGAACGCCATCAGCGCCTCATGCTCTTCCTGTGTCTCACCGGGGAATCCGGCGATCAGGGATGTACGAATTGCAATATCCGGTGCCGCTTCCCGCAGCTTCCCGATTACCATTTCGATGCTGGCACGGTCTGTGCGTCTGCCCATGCGCTTTAAGATTGCATCCTCGCTGTGCTGCATCGGCATATCAATATAATGCAGAAGCTTCGGTTCATCCCGGAAGCAATCAATCAGTTCGTCATAGATTTCCTCCGGATAACAGTACATCAGGCGGATCCATTTGATTCCATCAATCTTCGCCAGTTCACGGACTAACACATGCAGCCGTTTCTCACCGTACAGGTCTTTTCCATAGCAGGTCGTCTCCTGTGCGACAAGCACCAGTTCCTCGATTCCCTGTGATGCCATATATTCTACTTCCTTTATAAGCTGCTCCATCGGCACACTCCGGTAATGTCCACGGATATGTGGGATGACACAGTAAGTACAGAATTTGTCACAGCCCTCCGCAATCTTTAAGTATCCCATAAAGGTACCCGATGTAATAACCTTGTTGGATTCTGTGATTGTTGCCAGGCGGTCAATATCATCATAAACGCTGATTTCCTCTGCATCTTCCATACCATCCCGTGCCTTCAGCTCCTCGATCACATCCAAGATCTTATCGAAGCTGCTTGTTCCAAGACACGCATCAATCTCAGGAATCTCTGCAAATATCTCATCTTTAAACCGCTGTGCCATACATCCGGTCACGATCAGGTATTTTAAGTTCTGCTGTTTGAGCTTCGCCATCTCCAATACCGTATTCACACTTTCCTCCATCGCATCTTTGATGAAGCTGCATGTATTCACGATAACCGCATCGGCTTCCTGCTCATCGTTCGTAATATTGTAATTGTGCTTTGCGAGTAGTCCAAGCATTGCCTCGCTGTCGCAAAGGTTCTTGTCACAGCCGAGTGACACCATCAGTATATTCATACGTTTCTTATTCCTCACGCTCCGCAGCTTCCACGCAGTTATTCATCAGCATTGCGATCGTCATCGGACCAACACCGCCCGGAACCGGTGTGATAGCTCCGGCTACCGGCTCCACCGATGCAAAATCAACATCGCCGCATAATTTGTTGTTGGCATCTCTGTGGATACCGACATCGATCACTGTCGCGCCACCCTTCACATACGATGCATCAATCATCTTTGGTTTTCCGATTGCAACGATCAGGATATCTGCCTCTTTACAGATTTCCTTCAGATTCTTTGTTCTCGAATGGCAGATCGTGACGGTCGCATTCTCCCGCAGCATTAAAAGTGCCATTGGTTTTCCAACGATATTGCTTCTGCCGATCACAACGCAGTGCTTTCCTTCGATATCGATATCTGAACGCTTCAGAAGCTGGATAATTCCCGCCGGTGTACACGATACAAATCCCGGTCTGCCAATACACAGGCTGCCGACACTCTCCGGATGGAATCCATCCACATCCTTCTTCGGAGAGATTGCACCGATGATCTTCTCCTCGTTAATGTGCTTCGGAACCGGAAGCTGCACTAAGATTCCATGTACACTGTCATCCTCATTCAGATCCTTGATAATAGAGAGAAGCTCCTCCTCTGTTGTCTCCTCCGGAAGCTCAAACGCACGTGACTCGATCCCAATATACGCGCATGCCTTCTTCTTATTTCCAACATATACAGAAGATGCAGGATCATTTCCTACCTGAATGACTGCCAGACAGATATTCCTACCCTGTGCATTCAATGCTGAAACCTTCTCTTTTAATTCATCCTTAATCTGCTGGGAGATTTCTTTTCCGTTAATCAATTTTGCCATTGTTCTATCCCTCTTTCTTTACAACATTGTACACGATTCCATGTGCCATATGCCATGTACCATGCATCTGAATTCATAAATATACGATGTATTGAAACTAAGTAGTTCTAGATGCTCCAATATACGTATACAAATTGGTACTTCTTAGAATAAACCGTGTGTGACACCTTCATCATCTACAAAAATACGCTCTGCCGCTGGAGACTTTGGAAGTCCCGGCATCGTCATGATGGCTCCTGTGATTGCTACGACAAATCCGGCACCGGCACTTACATATACCTCGCGGATATTCACTGTAAATCCGGTCGGTCTGCCAAGCTTCTTCGCATCATCAGACAGGGAATACTGGTTTTTCGCCATGCAGACCGGCATATCTGAAAATCCCATCTCTTCGATCTTTGCAATCGCACGATCTGCTTCTGCGGAATATGTTACACCATCTGCGCCATAGATTTTCTTCGCAATTGTCTCAATCTTCTCCTTGATTGGCAGATTGTCTTCATATAATACCTTGAAGTGGCTTTCCTTCGTCTCAAGTGTGTTAAGCACAGCCTTTGCCAGATCAACACCACCTTCGCCGCCTTTCTCCCATACATTTGCAAGGGCGAAATCACAGCCTCGCTTCTCACAGAATTCCCGTACATATGCAAGCTCTGCATCTGTATCGGATACGAAACGGTTCAGCGTTACAACTACCGGCACGCCATAGAGCTGTAAGTTCTCGATGTGCTTCTCTAAGTTCACAATGCCCTTCTCTAATGCTTCTAAGTTCTCAGCGCCAAGGTCTGCCTTTGCTACGCCGCCGTTATATTTGAGTGCACGTACGGTTGCTACAAGCACAACTGCATCCGGTTTTAAGCCGGTCATACGACACTTGATATCGAAGAATTTCTCAGCACCGAGATCGGCACCGAAGCCCGCCTCTGTAATTACATAATCTGCAATCTTAAGTGCGGTCTGTGTTGCACGGACAGAGTTACATCCATGTGCGATATTCGCAAATGGCCCGCCGTGTACAAGTGCCGGTGTATGCTCTAAGGTCTGGATCAGGTTTGGCTTGATCGCATCCTTCAAAAGCGCTGTCATCGAACCGACACATTTTAATTCTCCGGCCGTAACAGGCTCATTATCCACGTTATATGCAACGATGATTCTTGCAAGGCGTTCCTGCAGGTCCTTGATGTCCGTTGCAAGACAGAGGATTGCCATGATCTCTGAAGCAACTGTGATGACAAATCCATCCTGACGCATCACACCGTCACCCTTCTTGCCCATACCTACGATGATGTTACGAAGTACACGGTCATTCATATCCAGGCAGCGCTTAAATACGATACGCTTTGGATCGATGCGGAGTGCATTTCCCTGATGCATATGGTTATCCATAACGGCTGCAAGCAGATTGTTCGCAGATGTAATCGCATGGAAATCACCTGTAAAATGCAGGTTTAAGTCTTCCATCGGCACGACCTGTGCATATCCGCCACCGGCTGCTCCGCCCTTTACACCGAAGCATGGTCCAAGGGAAGGCTCACGCAGTGCGATAACTGCCTTCTTGCCAAGCTTGCACATTGCCTGACCAAGTCCTACGGTTACTGTTGTCTTTCCTTCTCCGGCCGGAGTCGGATTGATGGCTGTTACCAGAACCAGTTTACCATTCTTATTATCCTTTACAGACTGCATATACTCATCGGAGAGCTTCGCCTTGTACTTTCCGTACATCTCGATATCATCCTCTGACATGCCAAGCTTTGCTGCCACATTTTTGATTGGTTCCATCTCTGCCTGCTGTGCGATTTCAATGTCTGTTAACATACGTTTTTGTCCTCCTGTCTCTTCCCTCTGTTGTTGATATTTCAACAGATTGATCCGAATCATCTTTTCGGATTCCTTATAAATATTCTTCTACATAATTCTCGAATTCTTCCATGCTCATCAGCACCTTCCTTGGCTTTGTCCCCTCTTCCGGTCCTACCACACCGGCTTCGGAAAGCTGATCCATAATACGTGCTGCACGGTTAAATCCGATTTTATATACTCTTTGCAGCATACCGATGGAAGCTTTATCTTTCCCGATAATAAACTTTCCGGCATCTACAAAGTAGTCATCATATTCCGGTTCCGCAGACGATGTGCCACCGCCAGAACCACCGACCTTCGTGTTTGCAATCTCATTCGAGATTGACTCATCGTAGGTCACCTCTCCGCTTTCCTCCTTCAGGAAGTCCACGACATCTGCTATCTCATCATCCGACAAGAACGCGCCCTGTACTCGTACCGGCTTCGGATAACCGGTCGGATAGAATAACATATCGCCTTTACCAAGCAATTTTTCGGCACCATTCATATCGAGGATCGTTCTCGAATCCACACCCGAGGATACCGTCATCGCGATTCTGGATGGCACATTCGCCTTGATCAATCCCGTAATGACATCGACCGATGGACGCTGCGTCGCGATTACCAGATGGATACCCGCCGCACGTGCAAGCTGGGACAGACGCACGATTGCATCCTCCACTTCACCATGTGCTACCATCATCAGATCCGCAAGCTCATCGACGATGATCACGATCTGTGGCAGCTTCTTCAAATCCTCGTTACCCTCTTCGGTACCTGTCACCGCCTTTACCTTTTCATTATAGCCCTGCAGGTTCCGCACATTGTACTGTGCAAACAACTGGTAACGATTTGTCATCTCAAGTACTGCCCAGTTCAAGGCACCTGCCGCCTTCTTCGGATCGGTCACAACCGGAATCAGCATATGCGGGATTCCGTTGTAGATGCTCAGCTCGACCTGCTTCGGATCAACCATGATCAGCTTCACATCATCCGGCTTTGCCTTATATAAGATACTCATAATGAGTGTATTGATACAAACCGATTTACCGGAACCGGTCGCACCTGCGATCAGCAAATGCGGCATCTTCGCGATATCTGCCACAACGACCTGTCCACTGATATCCTTACCAACCGCAAATGCAATGTTGGAAGGGAACTTCTGGAAGTTGTCTGATTCGAGCAGATCCCGGAAGAACACCGGCTGGCTCTCCTTGTTTGGCACCTCAATACCAACTGCCGGTTTACCCGGAATCGGTGCTTCGATACGAATATCAGCCGCCGCTAAATTCAGCTTGATATCATCCGCTAAGTTCGTAATCTTCGATACCTTCACGCCCTGCTCCGGCTGTAACTCATATCGGGTAACAGATGGGCCGCAGCTGTAATCCGTTACTGTGACATTGACGCCGAAATTTTCGAGTGTGCTCTTTAACTTCATCGCGGTCTCCCGGACGGAGGCTTCGTTTGACTTTGTGCCCTTTCCCCTGCCACTCTTCAATAGCTTAAGCGGAGGGAATTTATATTCCTTGATTGGTTTTTGTTCACTGTTTTCCTGAATCGTTTCCGCGATCTGGTCTCGTTCCGAAAGCATTTCCTGCTCGGATTCCTTCGTCTTCTTGCGTTTTCTCGTCGCTGCCTCTGTCACCGGCTCCCCATCTGCTTCTGGCAGCATTGCGTCTGTGGCTGGCTCTGATATGACTGGCGCTGTTTTGGATGTTTCAACACCCCCAAAAGGCTGATACACCTCAGTTGCAGCGGCATCATAATCATCTGTCTTTGCCAAAAGTTCATCTGAAAGATCTTTCTCCCATGCCTGATCTTCTGCTGTACTCTGCGTATATTCCGGACGCTCAAAGAAATCAACCGTTTCTTCCTTCGGTGTATCCGGTACCGGTGGGATATCCGCTTTCGCACTGCGAAGCTCTGTCACACCACCCTTCTTCTTTTTCAGCAGCGACAGATCCACATATCCCTCTGAGACATCCTTCGCATCCTGCAGGGTCAGATTCGGATTGAACAGATCTTCATGTGGAAGCGGCTTTAATTCGTGAACCTCTTCCCCCTCGACCTTCTTGTTTTTTACTTTTTTCTTTTTCTTCTTTACCGGTACGGCTGGCTTCTCCTGCTCTACCTTGATATTATCTAACTTCGTTCTGCGTTTTGCCTCAAGCGCAGCCTCCGGATCAATTTCATCCTCATCATCCTCATACAACGCATTGTAACGATTCTTAAACTGTGCAGACCGCTGTTTTGCAAAATCAATTAACGATACATTCAGCACTACAATCATTCCGATGATAATCAAAAGAGCAATCACAATAATGGCTCCAGGCTTTCCTATCAGATTATACAGTACAACAAGCAGCCCGCCTAAGATAAATCCGCCACCTTTCTTCTCCTGAGCGCCCTGATCATACAGAAGCTTCGCTGTCATATGGTCTGCCCCTGCCGTAAGCTGTGCAATAAATGCAGCCGCCACAATGAACAGTCCTACACAAAGCACACGGTTTACAACTGTCTTTTTCGCGCCATTTGACAGCAAAAAAGCAGATGTAAGGAATACATACAACGGAAGAATATATTCCGTAATGCCAAATACCCCAAACATAAATCTGGCAAAGAAGTTACCAACAACTCCACACCAGCCAAAATTGCTGATGAAGAAAAACGTGCATACTGCCAGATAGATGAACAGATGAATTTCATTCTTCCGTGCCTGCTCTTGTGCAAGCTGTGCCTTCGTCTTCCTTCCCCCTGTACGGGAAGCGGACGCCGATCCAGACGTTTGCGAAGATCTTGCTTTCTGCGTCGACCTTGCCGTTGATGTCGAACGGCTGGCAGTCGTTTTACCTCTCGTATTCGATTGTGAACCTTTATTATATGTACTGTTGTTTCCCGTTGCCACGGTATGCACTCCTTCTCTTTTCCCTCATTCTCCGATCACGATAGACATTTTTCCAAATATATTCTCCCATATGGCAGTCCGTATCCATTTACAAACTGCCACACGGGCATATTTATGTCAGTTTAAATGCTCATACTGTTCCATTTTACTATTTTTCTTTGCATTTATCAAGTCATATAAACAATTCATTGCCGTATGAATGCCGCCCATCCGATCGATAATCCCAGCTTCCACCGCCTGCCTGCCGACTAACACCGAACCGATGTCCTTCGTCAGTTCCTTCGTATTGAACATGATTTCGCGCAGCTCCTCTTCCTTGATGGAACAATGATTTGATGTAAATTCAATGATCCGGTCCTGCATACGCTCGATATACTCGTAATTCTGCGTCACGCCAAGCACGGTTCCATTCATCCGGATCGGATGTACAACCATCGTTGCCGACGACACAATAAACGTCACATCGCCCGACACTGCGAGTGGCACTCCGATCGAATGTCCACCACCAAGCACGAGACATACCTTCGGTTTGCTCAAAGATGCGATCATCTCTGCGATGGCAAGTCCTGCCTCGACATCCCCGCCTACCGTATTCAAGAGTACCATCAGTCCATCGATATCCTCATCATCCTCCACCGCTGCAAGCTGTGGCAGGATATGCTCATATTTGCTTGTCTTCGAAGAAGCACCGAGGTTCTCGTGTCCCTCGATTTCCCCAATAATATTCAACAGATGAATCCGGTGATGATACCGGTTTTTGGACAAGGTAATCTGTCCATAATCCGTAATCAGGCTCCCTTGTTTTTCATTCGGATCCATATCCTTTCCGGACCGTTTCTCCGTGATATCCTGCATCTGTGTATCAATCGGTGTTTCGTCTTTGTTTGTGCCCCTGTTTTTCGCGTGTATTGGCATTTTTTCGTTTTCCTGCATCATAATTTCCGCCTCCGTCTTCTGATATTATTGCCTGGAATGCAAATCATTTCACATATCCTGTTCGCATTTTTCATACATTTCTCACAGATATTATGTACATTTTGTTTGACTTTTATAATTGCGGAAACTATAATAGCAACGCAAAACAGATTTTATTGACTTTACAAGAATTACGGAGGTTTGATGAATGGAAACACAAAACAAAGATAAAGTATATGTCATCGGACACAAAAATCCGGATACTGACTCCATCTGTTCTTCCATTTGCTATGCTTATCTGAAACGGCAGATTACCGGTGACGATTATGTACCGATGCGTGCCGGCGAGATAAACTCTGAAACAAAATACGTATTGAATGCATTTTCCGCCGCTGTACCGGAATATATGGAGAATGTTTCCACACAGGTAAAGGATGTGGAATATCGTCATATCGACGGCGTCGATGGGGAGATTTCCATCAAAAATGCATGGGAAATTTTAAGTGAATCCGGTGCAACCACCCTTCCATCGGTGGATGAAAACGGCAACCTGACCGGATTGATCACCGTGCGTGACATCGCCATGACTTACATGGAAGTCTACGACAACCGTGTCATCGCATCCGCACACACCCCATATAAAAATATTATCAACACGCTCTCTGCCGATCTGATTGTCGGAGATGAGAAGGATTATGTACATACCGGAAAGGTTCTGATATCGGCTGCCAATCCGGACATGATGGAAAATTATATCGAACAGGGAGATATCGTTATCCTTGGTAACCGTTACGAATCACAGCTTTGCGCGATTGAAATGGATGCACAGTGCATCATCATCTGCGATGGCGCAGTCGTATCAAAGACGATCACGAAGCTTGCCGAGGATCACAGATGTTCGATCATCCGCACCCCATATGATACATACACAGCAGCACGTCTGATCAACCAGAGTATCCCAATCCGTTACTTCATGAAGAAGGATAACCTGATTACCTTCTCAACCGAGGATTATATCCGGGATATCCGTACCGTAATGGCAGGCAAACGCCACCAGTACTACCCTGTCCTGAATGAATACGGAAAATACGTGGGACTGATCTCCCAACGAAATTATTTGAATGCGAACCCGAAGAAGGTTATCTTAGTTGACCACAATGAACACGCGCAGGCAGTTGATGGTATCGAAGAGGTTCAGCTTCTTGAAATCATCGATCACCACAGACTTGGTGGACTGCAGACAATGAATCCGGTTTATTTCCGCAATCAGCCACTTGGCTGTACCGCAACGATCATCTACCAGATGTTTGAAGAAAACCATATCGAAATTCCGAAGCAGATTGCCGGATTGTTATGTTCTGCGATCATCTCCGATACTTTGATGTTCCGTTCTCCGACCTGCACGCAGATGGATGAGCACACATGCCGGACGCTTGCAAAAATCGCGAACATCGACATTGAAGCATATGCGATTGCCATGTTTAACGCTGGAAGCAAGCTGATGAACGAGACGGACGAGGAAATCTTCTATCAGGATTACAAGGTATTCTCTTCAGAAAACCTAAAGTTCGGCATCGGACAGATTACTGCATTCAACTCTACGATGTTGGATGCGGTCAAGCCACGAATCCTGAAATATATGGAAAGTATCTATAACCAAAATGAAGCTGATATGCTCTTCTTCATGCTGACAAACATCTTCAAAGAAAGCACCGAGCTTTTATACTATGGTAAAAACTCCGAAGAGCTGCTTGAAAAAGCGTTCAAGCTTGATGAAGTATCCGGTGGCAGCATCAACCTGCCGGGCGTTGTCTCCAGGAAGAAGCAGATCTTACCGATGATTGTAAGTGCTTCGAATAATATGTAGGATATGTAATCAGCAAATGCCTATAACGCAAAAAGAGACATTCCCAAACAACTCAGATAGGGAATGCCTCTTTTTTATATATATTATACCATCTGCACCAACCAGACATCGCTCTTCACCATAAAGAATCCAATCGTCGCTTTGATTAATTCCGTTGCCTGCACGAAAAAATACACACTCACAATTCCAAGTCCCGTAAAATGTGCAAGCACATACGCACACGGAACAACAATGACCCATGTGAACACAGAGTCAAACAGGAATGTAACCAATGTCTTACCGCCTGACCGTAAGGTAAAGTAAAAGGTGTGACTCATAGAACAAATTGGCATTAAAAGCGCGGATATACTCATGAATGATGTAGCAAGCTTCTTAATGTCAGCTGTTGTATTATAGATATGCGGAAAAAACCTGCCAACTACAAACATTACCGCCGCGACAAGTATACAGCAAAATACACTGAACACGATCATCTTATTATCCGCATCTTTCGCCTGTTTCAGCTCACCGGCTCCCAGATACTGTCCTACAATGATGCTGATGCAGGCGCCAAGCTGAATATACACAATATTAAACAAATTCGTAATCGTCGTTGCGATGTTTAGCCCGGCAACCACCTCGAGCCCGCGCACCGAATAGCACTGCGTCACGGCTGTCATCCCCGCCGCCCAGAGAAGTTCATTCAACATAAGCGGAAATCCTTTGATCAAAATTGCTTTGAATTCGCCCATTGGCATGCCAAATCCCCGGTATGCACCAGCCAGATACTTGTTCTTTTCTTTATGGGTATGTGCCCAGATTACAATAATCGCAGCTTCTATATAACGCGCCAGTATCGTTGCAAGTGCTGCACCCATAACGCCAAGCTTCGGAAATGGTCCAATTCCAAATATCAAAAGATAATCCAGCACCGCATTGCTTCCAACTGCCACGAAGCTTGCAACCATCGGTACAAATGTCTGTCCGGTTTCCTTGATATTTGTCGCATACGACTGTGTAACTGCAAAAGGAACCAAGCCGATCAGCATGATGGACAGATACTGTTTTCCATATCGTAACGCAACATCTGTTGCACCGGTTCCGGCCGTATCCGTAAGATATAAGGATATGAGATTCTCACCATTCGTAATAAATAACGTAATTGCAAGAATCGTCACAAACATCGTTGCATACAGTTTGAATCGGAATGAATACATATGACCTTCATGGTTTCCTTTTCCGAAATACTGTGCGCCAAAAATACTTGCTGCCGATGCCGCACCAAAAATTGCCAGATTATATACAAAAATCAACTGATTTACAATCGCTACACCGGACATTTGCTCGGTGCCAAGCTGTCCAACCATGATATTATCCAAAAAGCTGACCAGATTCGTAATCGCATTCTGTAAAATCATCGGCAAAGCAAGCATCAGATATCGCTTATAAAAGGCACGGTCGCCAATAAAATTTTTGATTTGAAAAGACCGTTTCGTATTCATGTGTCATTCACCTCACTTTTCACACACGCCATGCATGCTTCACAATCAAATTCAAAAATCTACCGCATGATAGTTTCGCACGCATATATCAATTCTGTTATATATAGAAAAATATGGCGGGTACAGAATCTACCCACCATATCACATAGTTTCTTCTATATTTTGCGTACGTTTGTCTTAGCACTTACATCGTCAGAACAATCTCATTGACATCTGCCAGCTCGCTTGCCGCAATGTAGTTATCCTTCATTTCCTTGCCATTTACGACAAGACTTGTGTAACCGCTCTCTGCGCCATTTGGATTCTTCACAACGATATGAAGCTTCTTTCCACGGAAGTCCTTGTTGATCTCGAATTCCTTCCAGTCAGATGGTACGGATGGTGCGATACGAAGTCCATCAAAGTCCGGACGCATGCCAAGGATACCCTCGACACATCCAACCATAACCGTTGAAGCAGTACCTGTCAGCCAGTGTACATGCGCTCTACCCTCGAATGGACTTTCCGAACTCTCTGTGAACTGTCCATGGCAATATGGCTCCAGCTTTCTGATCTCTGCCTTGTCATTCATGGATGCCGGCGAGCTCTCTGTGAAATATTCAAATGCACGGTTTCCGTGTCCCATCAGGGATTCTGCCAGAATAATCCAGCCCTGCGGCTGTGAGAAGATACCACCGTTTTCCTTGGTCGATGGGTTGAACAGAAGCATCAATGCTCCCTCAAACGCATGATCCACATAGGATGGTGCCATCAGACGTACGCCATATGGTGTATTCAATTCTCTGTGTACAGACTCGAGTGCCTTCTCCGCCTGATCCTTTGTGGCAAGACCACTGATGACTGCCCATGACTGTGGATTCAGCCACATGTTTGCTTCCGGATCATGCTTGGAACCGATGATCATGCCGTCTTCCTTGTATCCACGGATATAGCGGTCATCTTCCCAGCACTTTGTCTGGATAATATCGCCAAGTTCCTTCTGGATCTTGTCCAGATATGCGATATAATCTGTATCATTTTTCTGCTCTGCGAAGATGCGGAGTACACTCATCGCATAGTAAAGCTGCATTGCTACAAATGTTGACTCACCCTGCTTGCCAAGACGTAAGCAGTCGTTCCAGTCTGCATGCAGACCTGCCGGCATACGATTGTTTCCAAGGTGATTCATAGAGAAATCAATCGCGCGCTTCAAATGCTCATATACCGTACCCTCTCCGCCATTTGCGAACAGGATTACTTCATCGATAAAGTCTGTATTTCCGGACTCTGCAATATACTTATAAACCGTTGGGAACAGCCACAATGCATCATCTGCACGATATGCCGGATGTCCGGTTGCGCGTACATAAGACTCATCATCCGGTGTATCCTCATGCCCTGCATTGTGATCAAACTTTACAAGTGGAAGTCCGCCGCCATTGTCTACCTGTGCAGACAACATGAAACGGATCTTATCTAACGCCATCTCCGGTGCTAAGTGGATCACACCCTGGATATCCTGTACGGTATCACGGTATCCGTAGCCATTTCGAAGACCACAGTAAGAGAACGATGCGGCTCTTGACCAGATAAATGTCATGAAGCACTGATATGCATTCCATGTATTGATCATTGCATTGAACGACTCACTTGGTGTCTTTACCTGGAAATGAGACAGCTTACCATGCCAGTATTCCTTCAACTCCGCAAGTTCTGCTTCACTCTGTGCATGCACATCTGCATAGCTGTTCATCACTGCTTCTGTCTCTGCATCATTCTTCATGCCGAGTACAAATGCAAGCTCCTTGCTCTCGCCCGGTGCCAGTGTAATCTTTGTCTCCAAAGCGCCACAGGCGTTACTGTTATAATTGAGACTATTTCCGCAATCGCCGTTTTCTACACCGACTGGATTGCCATAGCCATGATATCTGCCAAGAAACGCTTCCTTATCTCCGGCATAGCTTGCAACCTCTGCGCCAGCTAAGCCAAAGAATCTTGTAAATGCAACACTTCCGTTGATGGCTGCACCCTTATTCACGTTCTCATTGATTACCTGCTTGATGCGGTTTCCCATGAAATACGTTCTTGTGATAAAGAGTGTATACTGCAGATTGACCTGATCCTGCTCATAGTTGTTGTCATTCGTAAATTCACAGTAACCAAAGACGGACAGGTTACGTGGCTTGTCCGAATCATTCGTAACCTTCAGCTTCCATACCTCATGTGTCTTATCCAGTGGTACATAGTAAAGCACAGAGCTCTTGATACCCGCATATTCTGCATTCATATACGTATAGCCTGTGCCATGGTGACACTCACTCTTGTAGCTGTCCAAATCTTTTCCTACCGGCTGCCAGGAAGCTGACCAGTAATCTTTGCTGTCATTGTCACGCAGATAAATATATCTGCCCGGCTGGTCAAAGCTGTTGAAGATATATCGAAGAATTCTTCCGTTTGCACCAGACTTTACAAAGCTGTATCCACCGGCATTGTTGGAAATGATTGCGCCGTATTCCGGAGAACCAAGGTAGTTCGCCCAAGGTGCCGGTGTATCCGGTCTGTCAATCACATATTCCTTATTTGCCTCATCAAAGTATCCGTATCTCATGAGGTACCCTCCCTAAATATTTTTCAGTCAAAATTGTTTTATGCTATGCCTATCATACTTACATATATTCCGGTTTATATGCTATATTACATCGCTTACATGGTTGTTTCACGCTGTTTGTATATCCTCACATAGATTCCGGCGTATATAAGTTATGCATAATATACCATCCATGAAACTTGCTTATGTCAGAGATGGCAATTATGCACAACGTAATTTCTATGTTACTTCACTTTCACGTGAAGACATACACACATTTCGTGCGTTTATTATATTGATTTACTGCTCAGCGTCCTTCAGGCTCAGGCTGATCTTACCCATGCGGTCAACCTCAAGAACCTTAACCTTAACTACATCGCCGATATTTACGACATCCTCTACCTTCTCTACACGATGATCTGCCAGCTTCGAGATGTGGATGAGTCCGTCCTTGTTTGGTGACAGCTCTACGAATGCACCGAAGTTCATGATACGAACAACCTTACCTTCGTAAGTCTTACCAACCTCGATTGGATCTACGATAGAACGGATGATCTTCAGCGCCTTGTCCATACCTGCCTGCTCAACGCCGCAGATAAATACATTTCCATCATCATCGATATCGATCTTAACGCCTGTCTCCTCGATAATTGCGTTGATTGTCTTTCCTCTCTGTCCGATGATCTCACCAATCTTCTCCGGATCAACCTTTGTCTGGATGATCTTCGGAGCAAGCTCGCCAACGTGATCTCTTGGAGCAGCGATAGCCGGCTTCATACATGTATCCATGATGAAGAGTCTTGCCTCACGACATCTTGCGATAGCACCCTCTACGATTGGACGTGTCAGACCATGAATCTTAATATCCATCTGGATCGCTGTGATACCTTCGGTTGTACCTGTTACCTTGAAGTCCATGTCGCCGAAGAAATCTTCGAGTCCCTGAATATCTGTCAACAATACATAATCATCATCTGTCTCACCGGTTACAAGACCACAGGAAATACCAGCAACCATCTTCTTGATTGGAACACCGGCAGCCATCAGTGACATACAAGATGCACATGTGGAAGCCATAGATGTAGAACCATTTGACTCAAATGTCTCAGATACGGAACGGATTGCATAAGGGAACTCGTCCTCACTTGGAAGTACAGGAATGAGCGCACGCTCAGCAAGTGCACCATGTCCGATCTCACGACGTCCCGGTCCTCTGGATGGCTTTGTCTCACCAACAGAGTATGATGGGAAGTTGTAGTGATGCATATATCTCTTCGTTGTAACATTTGTGTCAAGGCCATCTAACTTCTGAGCCTCAGAAAGCGGAGCCAGTGTTACTACGTTACAGATCTGTGTCTGTCCTCTTGTGAACATAGCAGAACCATGGACTCTAGGAATAATATCAACCTCAGCAGCCAATGGACGAATCTGTGTGATTTGTCTGCCATCCGGACGCTTGTGATCCTTCAGAATCATCTTACGAACAGTCTTCTTCTGGTACTGGTAAACAGCCTCATCAAGAACTGCCAGCCAGTCTTCCTTATCTGCAAATGCCTCTTCAAGCTTCTCCTTGATCTGTCGGATGTTCTCCTCACGTACCTGCTTCTCGTCTGTGAAGACTGCCTCTTCCATTGCTGCAGGTGGAACAAGCTCCTTGATTGCCTCAAACAGTTCTTCCGGAACTGCACAGCTTGTATAAGAATGCTTTGGCTTACCACACTCAGCTACGATCTTATCGATAAATGCGATTACCTTCTGGTTTAACTCATGGGCTGCATAGATTGCTTCGATCATCTTTGCCTCTGGCACTTCATTTGCACCAGCCTCGATCATGATAACCTTATCTCTTGTAGATGCAACCGTAAGTTTCAGATCTGACTCCAGATTCTGTGTAGAATTTGGATTAAAAATCAGCTCGCCATTGATCATACCAACCTGTGTTGTTGCACATGGACCATCAAACGGAATATCCGAAATTGCTGTTGCAATGGCGGAACCAAGCATAGCAGTCAGCTCTGGAGAACACTCTGGATCTACAGACATAACCATGTTGTTCAGTGTAACATCATTTCTATAATCCTTTGGGAACAATGGTCTCATCGGACGGTCGATAACACGGGATGTAAGGATTGCATTCTCGCTTGCCTTACCCTCACGCTTGTTGAATCCTCCAGGGATCTTTCCAACAGAGTACATCTTCTCCTCATACTCAACTGAAAGTGGGAAGAAATCGATACCATCTCTTGGTTTTTCTGATGCAGTTGCTGTAGAAAGTACAACTGTATCTCCGTAGTGCATCAAAGCTGCACCGTTTGCCTGCTTTGCAACTCTGCCTACATCGACACGCAAGGTTCTTCCGGCAAGTTCCATCTCAAACTTCTTGTACATAATAAATTCTCCTTGAAATATTTTTTCCTGCAATCAGACTCCGAAACGACTGAAAACGCCACTTTCTGTATCTGGCAAACATGTACAGATAATCCACATTCATGATTCTGGTTATTCTCGTATTGCCATATATGTTTTGCATTTTATTTTATAGCAGAAAATGATTTTTTCAGTTGTCTCGGTTTTGTCTTCATGCAATCTTTTAGATTATACCATCTATTTCCTTTGGCTTCAAGATGGGAATGGATGAAATGTAGGATTTTTTGTTTGTGATTTTTGTGATTCTTTGCTTGCGATTTTTGTTTGGAGGCTGTTATGTTTGGTGCTGTCTGCTTGCTGTGGGTTTTTCTGCTTGCTTTTCTGCTTCCACGCCCACGCTATGAGTTTCCCCGCTTACTTTTCACTCCCTACGCCCACGCTATGGGTTTTCCCACCTACTTTTCTGCTCACACGCCCAGTTTTCTCTCCGCAACATATCGATAAGCTTCCGGGGTGGGTTTTCTCGCCCGCTTTTCACTCTCTACGCCCGCGATATGGGTTTTCCCGCCTACTTTTCTGCTCACTCGCCCAGTTTCCGCTCCGCGACATATCGATTAGCTTCCGGGGTGGGTTTTCTCGCTCGCTTTTCACTCCCTTCGCCCACGCTATGGGTTTCCACGCCTACTTTTCTGCTTCCACGCCCAAAGCATTATTTAGAACAAACACGATTATGAATTTTCTGTGATAAAATCATGTATTCCATTTACGCAACAACTTATATATGCTACATTAAGAACAACTCATTTATCGAGTTTTTAGCGCATAGTTTTTCATACAGAAAATCTGTTTTACAACTCAGAACAACTCAGATTTTACTTACCCACGTAGTTTACATTTTAGCGTGTTGCCTAACGGCTTCATGTGTTTTCGCATTATGATGGTCTGTACTATTACAGTCGTTGCAATGTCAATTATTGAAAGAGGTGTCTATCATTTTTATACAGAATATTCTTGAACAGCAAAAACAATTAAATAAAAACATTGAAAACTATAAAAAGCTTATCAATAGATTTCCCTCCGGAAAACTGCAATGTTTCAAGAACGGAAAGCATATCAAATCCTACAAAGTGAATGGCAATCTGAAAAAATACATTTCCACCAAAGAATCTGCCACCATTGAGAAATTAGCTTTGAAGAAATATTATGAAAGCTGTCTGGATGATTGTATCAAAGAAAAAAAGCTTCTTGATCGATTCATTCAGGATGTTCAGGCTTTGCCGAATACATCTCAGAAGCTTCTGGCAACAGGTTCAAATTATCACACATTTTTAGCCAAGGCACTGATTCCTGATGCATGGGCAAGCGTCTCCTATGAACAAAATCCTTATAAGCGCGAAGACCTTATTCACAACACGTTTTCCGGAATGAAGGTGCGCTCAAAGTCGGAGGAAATCATAGCAAATATTTTGTTCACAAACCATATTCCATTTCGATATGAAGCGCCACTCACACTAAACGGATCAACCATGTATCCTGATTTTACAATCAAAAATCCAAAGAATAATTCCTATACTTATTGGGAGCATTTGGGGTTGATGGATAAAAAGGAATACAAAGATCATGCCATGGAGAAAATCAGTACATATTGTGACCACAATATTATTCCGGATGTTAATCTGATTTTAACTTACGAGACGCAAAAACATCCGTTAGATTCCAGTTGGGTGCAGCAATTGGTGATGCGGAATTTCATGTAGATTTGAGTTTGATTTTTCTTTGTAAATAAGTTCACCCCGGAAACTTATGAAAAAGTTTCCGGGGTGGGTTTCTGTTTGTTTTTCTTTTTTGTCTTTTCGTTCTTGTTTTCTTCTGCTCTGGTGTCACCACATCGCTATCGCTCTGTGGTATATCGTCGGACGCATCCTAAATATGTGCTTCGCACATATGCTCCCTCCTCGCCCACGCTATGGGTTTTCCCGCCTACTTTTCTACTTCCACGCCCAGTTTTCTCTCCGCAACATATCGATTAGCTTTCGGGATGGGTTTTCTCGCTTGCTTTTTTGCTTCCACGCCCACAGCGTGGGTTTTTTAGCTTTCTTCGATTCTTCCGCTCCCAGTTTTCGTTACTGGTTACTGGACTGCATGATAAGCTTTTGGATTGGTTTTTCAACTTATCCTTCGCTTGGTACGCCCAAGACGTGAATTTCTAACTTAGTTTACTGTTCTTACGTCCAGTTTTTGTTTCAGAACATAACGACAAACTACCAAGGCAGGGGTTCTTTACTCACTTTTTTACCAAAAAACCGCTACATTATTTTTTCCACTTTCTTTACCTCTCCAGCAACCAGAATATGAAAAATTCATATTTCTTCATATTGTTTTCGTAAAACAAACTCCAAAAACATCCATATTTTTCTGAATGCGCTCCATATCTTCCATCTATTTACTTTAAGATGAAAATGGATGGATTTTCACATAATACAAAAAACACCCCGGATATTTCCGGAGCGTTTTATAAAACTGCTTATTACTTTGTGTATGATTTAGCTACATCTGTACCCGCTGCTGCATACTCATCCGCTGTTGCATCCCAGCTTGCAGAAGAACCATCTGATGCATAGTAAATTGTCTTACCATTTTCTGTATACTTCACACCATATACTGTATATGCTGCATGGTTTGTATTTACTGCTCCGTCAGCGATTGTTCCACCAACTCTGATTTCAAAATTCGTACAAGTACCTTCTACATCAGCAACTTTAAGAATTTCTGCTGCATCAATAGATGTTGGAGCCTTTCCCTTTGCATAAGCGCTTGAAAGTTCTGTCTGAGCTGCTGTCATAACGCTCTTGCCATTCAATACAATCTGCTGTCCCTTTGCCTTGTCAATATAACCAAGCAATGCTGGTACGAGGATTGCTGCCAAAATTGCGAGAATTACGATAACAACAATCAGCTCTACCAAAGTAAAACCTTTGTTTTCTTTCATTTTTTTCATAATCATTTACTCCTTAGTCTTTTTGTTTTTTGATATGAAAAATCTTTATAAAGTAT
>ERZ1026852.296-NODE-296-length-33930-cov-4.309727_pt1 | contig 33930 bp, 27 predicted proteins | sample MGYA00380156_ERZ1026852 | MGnify/ENA primary metagenome ERZ1026852 (study PRJEB33269, sample SAMEA4719792) | human gut metagenome | biome: human-associated habitat; feature: organic feature; material: feces | place: Cameroon | collected 2013-10 ...
ATATTAGGATGTTTTGCTATTGGCGTTATTCTTTCTGCGCCAATGGGTCCTATTGGCATACTTTGCGTGCAGCGCACTTTGAATAAGGGTCGCGAAGCCGGATGGTGGACAGGTCTTGGTGCAGCCATATCCGACTTGCTCTACTGCTTGCTTACAGGTATGGGTATGTCGTTTGTCAATAAAGTGATAGAGAGCAATCAGGCTCCTATTCAAATTATCGGTAGTGCCATTCTTTTGGTGTTTGGCTTCTTCCTCATCAAGAGAAATCCTGCCACCGAAATCAAAGACACCTCCGACAAGAAGGAAAACCACTATCAGGAAATGGGCACAGGCTTCCTACTCACCTTGTCGAATCCGCTGATTGTATTCCTTATCATTCCACTATTCGCTCGCTTTGGTTTTCCATCTACTGATATGCCTTGGCCACTTATCATCGTGGGGTATGGCGTAATATTGCTGGGAGCGATTGTGTGGTGGACCCTTATCACTTACTTGGTGAATGCTGTAAGGTCGCACTTCAACATCCGAAGCATGTGGGTTATCAACATCGTGATCGGTGTGATTATCCTCATTCTCTCTATTTACGGTCTTATTACCGGTTTGATGTATTATTTCAACTAACCATCATGGCAAAATCAGCACAATTCCTTCGTTGCAACGCGCTCGATGCTTTAAGCATGAAAGAGTGCGGTGAGTATATTGAAAACAATTTCCAAAAACTATATGTCGATACCGTAAACTGGCCATCAGTTACAGCCTATCAACCTATTTGCGCAGTGATGGGCGCATACTCTGACAAATATCTCTATGTTCATTTCGTGGTGAGAGAAAACGGAATTTTAGCTGAAAACTGCAAGAATTTAAGCCCTGTGGCAAACGATAGCTGTGTGGAGTTTTTCCTGAAAACGCCCACAAGCGACGAATATTGGAACTTTGAATTTAATTGCATTGGAGCAGTGAACGCCAGCCACAGAGTCACACGCCCTGGTGCCATTCGCCTCACCGACGAGCAAATTGCATCAATCAAGCGCCATTCCTCTTGCGGCACAGAGCCTTTTGGCGAAAAACCAGGCATTCACACCTGGACCTTAACCATTGCCATTCCACTCACACTCATCGGCATCAATAGCGCAGACATGCCCTCGCACATTTCTGGAAATTTCTACAAATGCGCAGGAAAAGCCACTCATCCACATTACCTTTCATGGGCGCCAATCAAATCAGAAAAGCCCAACTTCCACCTCCCTGAATTCTTCGCACCAATCCAACTCCTGTAATTTCAAGCAAAATTGAGGCGTAAGCCCTCGCTATTTTGTTAAGGAATGTTATTATTTGTGGGGAAATTGTCATAAATGTATTTTTCTTTTGCGTAATCTGAATGGTTTATTAATAAATTTTAATAGCGATTAATGCTTTGGTATTCTGCTCGTTTTTGTGTAATTTTGCATAGTTTTTGTGCCGTTTTGGGGGCTATTTCCTCTCAAAGCGATACTGCAACTCTGAAATAACAAATTAAAATTATACTAAACAACAAATTATGAGTTTGAATATCATTGTGCTGGCTAAGCAGGTGCCCGATACCCGCAACGTTGGCAAAGATGCTATGAAGGCCGACGGCACTATCAACCGTGCGGCACTTCCTGCTATCTTCAACCCTGAAGATTTAAACGCATTGGAGCAAGCCCTTCGCTTGAAGGAGCAGCATCCTGGTTCCACTATCGGTATGCTCACCATGGGTCCTCCACGTGCAGGTGAAATTATTCGTCAAGGTTTGTACCGTGGTGCCGATACAGGTTGGTTGCTTACCGACCGCCTTTTTGCTGGTGCCGACACATTGGCAACCAGCTACGCCCTTGCCACAGCCATCAAGAAAATCAGCGCTGAAAAGCCTGTTGATATCGTGATTGGTGGCCGTCAGGCTATCGACGGCGATACCGCCCAAGTGGGTCCACAGGTGGCTCAGAAGCTCGGTTTGAACCAAGTGACTTACGCCGAAGAAATCCTCAAGGTGGAAAATGGCGTTGCCACTATTCGCCGCATGATCGATGGTGGTGTGGAAACTGTGGAAGCTCCACTTCCAGTGGTAATCACTGTGAACGGTAGCGCAGCTCCTTGCCGCCCATGCAACGCTAAGCTGGTGATGAAATACAAATACGCCACTTGCCCAATGGAGCGCACTGGCGAAGAACCTTGGAAAGAACTCTACAACGAGCGTCCATACCTCACACTCAACGAATGGAGCGTGGCTGACGTGGACGGCGACCCACAACAGTGCGGTTTGAGCGGCTCGCCTACAAAGGTGAAGACCGTGAAGAACATCGTGTTCCAAGCCAAGGAAAGCAAGACCCTCACCGGTAGTGATGAAGACATTTCAGGCTTGATTGAAGAATTATTGGAAGAAAAAATTATTGGTTAATAGTAGTACACAACGACAATGAATAACGTATTTGTATATTGCGAGATTGAAGGCACTACTGTTGCCGAAGTATCTCAAGAATTGCTCACCAAGGGCCGCAAATTGGCTAACGAACTTGGTGTGGAGCTCGAAGCTGTTGTAGCTGGTACTGATATTAAGGGTAAGGTGGAAGACCAAATTCTCCCTTACGGTGTTGACAAACTCCACGTTTTCGATGCTGAAGGCTTATTCCCCTACACTTCAGCCCCTCACACCTCAGTGCTGGTGAACCTCTTTAAGGAAGAAAAACCACAAATCTGCCTCATGGGCGCAACTGTGATTGGCCGTGACCTCGGTCCACGCGTTTCTTCTTCACTTTTCAGCGGTCTTACCGCCGACTGCACCGAACTTGAAATCGGCGAATACGACGACATCAAGACCAAGAAGCACTACGACAATCTGCTCTATCAGATTCGTCCTGCTTTTGGCGGCAATATCGTGGCTACTATCGTCAACCCTGAAAACCGCCCACAAATGGCAACCGTTCGCTCTGGCGTGATGCAGAAAGCCATTTACGAAGGCAAGGCTAAGGGCGAGGTGGTTTACCCAGAAGTAGCAAAATATGTTCCAACCACCGACTTCGTGGTTAAGGTTATCGACCGCCACGTGGAAGCAGCTAAGCACAACCTCAAGGGTGCGGCAATCGTAGTGGCTGGTGGCTACGGCGTGGGCAGCAAGGAAGGTTTCGACCAACTCTTCACCCTCGCAAAGGAACTCCACGGCGAAGTGGGCGCATCTCGTGCGGCAGTTGATGCCGGCTGGGTGGAAGCCGATCGCCAAGTGGGTCAAACTGGTGTTACCGTTCACCCAAAGGTGTATATCGCTTGCGGTATCTCTGGTCAGATTCAGCACATCGCTGGTATGCAAGAGGCTGGTATCATCATCTCAATCAACAACGACCCAGATGCTCCAATCAACAAGATTGCCGACTACGTGATCAATGGCACTGTGGAAGAAGTGGTTCCAAAACTCATCAAGTATTACAAGCAAAATTCAAAGTAATACTTCAGAAGTTAAGAAGTTAAAGAAGTTAAGAAGTTAAGACAATACCTTTTGATTATGGCTGTCACTTACAGTTTCGAAAATCTTCAAGTTTGGCAAAAAGCCCATGCTTTTGTGCTTTTCGTATATAAGGTTACACGCCAATTTCCAACAGACGAGAAATATGGTCTTACTTCTCAATTTCGTAGAGCCGCAGTTTCAATAGAAGCGAATATTGCGGACGGGTACAAGAAAATCGGGAAATCCGATAAATTGCGATTCTTCAATATCGCTCAAGGAAGTTTGGAAGAATGTAGAGATTATCATATCCTCTCAAGGGATTTGGAGTTTCTCAAACCAAATGATTTTGATAAGATGCGCTCACTGATTGAAGAAACGAGCAAACTGCTCAATGGCTATTGTAAAGCAATTATAAATAATGTTGCGACAAGCCAAGATGATTTATAACAAGCAACAGGTGTTGAAGTTACAAGCAAAAAGACATTCGTCTTAACTTCTTAACTTCATAACTTCTTAACTTCAAAATAAACTTCCAGCTTCTTAAGATTTAATCATTTAATAAAGAACAAAAGCTTAATATTACAGTTATGGCTAATTACTATACTGATCATCCTGAAATTGAATTCCACTTGAGCCATCCGCTCATGAAGCGAATTGTTGATCTCAAGGAACGTAATTACGAAGATAAAGACAAGTTTGCCGATGCTCCTGTATGCTATGAGGACGCTATCGAAAACTACAAGCGTATTCTCGACATCACAGGCGATGTTGCAGCCAACATCATCGAACCAAACTCTGAAGATGTTGACCTCGAAGGTCCTCACTTGGAAAACGGTCGCATGATTTATGCAAGCAAAACTTACGAGAACCTCGACGCTACCCGCAAGGCTGGCCTTTGGGGCGTGTCAATGCCTCGCCGCTACGGTGGTTTGAATCTTCCTAACACCACATTCTCAATGTTGAGTGAAATCATTTCAGCTGCCGACGCTGGTTTCCAAAATGTGTGGAGCCTCCAGAGCTGTATCGACACCCTCTACGAATTTGGTAGCGAAGAACAACGCCAAAAATACATTCCTCGCATCTCTGCTGGCGAAACCATGTCGATGGACTTGACCGAACCTGATGCAGGTTCCGACCTACAACGTGTGATGCTCAAAGCCACTTTCGATGAAGAAAACAACTGCTGGCGCTTGAACGGTGTGAAGCGTTTCATCACCAACGGCGACTCTGATATTCACTTGGTGCTCGCTCGCTCTGAAGAAGGCACTAAGGACGGTCGTGGCTTGTCAATGTTTATCTACGACAAGCGTGACGGCGGTGTAGATGTTCGCCACATTGAGCACAAACTTGGTATTCACGGTTCACCAACATGCGAACTTACCTATAAGAACGCAAAGGCTGAACTCTGCGGTAGCACTCGCCTCGGCCTTATCAAATATGTGATGGCATTGATGAACGGTGCTCGCCTCGGTATCGCCGCTCAATCAGTAGGTGTGGAACAAGAAGCTTACAACGAAGCCCTCGCTTACGCTAAAGAACGCGCTCAGTTTGGCAAAAAGATTATCAACTTCCCAGCCGTTTACGACATGCTCAGCCGCATGAAGGCAAAACTTGACGCTGGTCGTTCGATTCTTTACCAAACCGCTCGCTACGTTGATATCTACAAGGCGCTCGAAGACATCGCTCGCGACCGCACGCTCACTCCAGAAGAGCGCAAGGAAATGAAGCTTTATTCTCGCCTTGCCGATGCGTTCACTCCACTGGCAAAGGGTATGAACTCTGAATACGCTAACCAAAATGCTTACGATGCTATTTCGGTTCACGGTGGTTCGGGCTTCATCATGGAATACAAGTGCCAACGCTTGTTCCGCGACGCTCGTATTTTCTCTATCTACGAAGGTACTACCCAACTTCAAGTGGTGGCAGCTATCCGCTATGTGACCAACGGCACTTACCTTGGCATCATCAAGGAAATGCTCGAAAAAGAAGTGGCTCCTGAATTCCAAGCATTGAAGGAGCGTGTGGCTAAGATGGTAGAAAAGTATGAAGACGCTATCAACTATGTGAAGGCTGCTGGCAACAACGACCTCCACGACTTCTTGGCACGCCGCCTCTACGAAATGACAGCAGAAATCATCATGTCGCTCCTTATCCTCGACGACGCTACCCGTGCTCCTGAACTCTTCGCTAAGAGCGCTAACGTATATGTTCGTTACGCTGAAGGCACTGTGGCTGGTCACTATGCTTACATCAAGGAATTTAAGGCAGAAGACCTCGCTGATTTCCTCGCAGCTGCTCCAGAAGAAGCACCTGCTGAATAATCTTTCACAGCGAAATAATTAAAACACTTTTTAAAGATGCCGCCACACTGTTGGTGGCATCCTTTTTTTGAAAAAAAATCAAGTTTTTGCGTAGCGATAGGGCGCGTTTTGTGTTATTATAATAGAAACGCAAAATAAACGACGATGGAGATACAAGAGTTTATCACAGAAGCAGAGCATCTGCGGAGCCACTTGCTCAGTCAGGCAAAGCACTATCTGGGCGATGCTGACAGTGCTGAAGATGCTGCTCAAGAAACTCTTGTCAGACTATGGTTGGCAAAAGACCGGATACCCGATGCCACAAAAATGAGGAATATGGCATCGGTGGTTTGCAAAAACGTTTCCCTCAACATATTGCGCGATGCCAAATCCTGCGTCGCCATCGATAGGGCAGAATCAGTTGCTGGGACTGGGAACCCGGAAAACAAACTGGTAGAGCAGGAGAATTTGCAGAATTTGCAACAAGGCATTCGCTCGCTGAGCGATAAGCAACGAGCCATCATCCGTATGCGCAATGTGGAAAACTTGTCGTATGCCGACATTGCAAAAATCATAGGCACCACGGAATCATCAGTGCGCGGTATGATAAGCAAAGCAAGAATGCAGCTACTAAACCAAATGAAAGGAGACAAGTTATGAAACAAAACGAATATAGCATCGCTTCTTGAAAAGTTTCTTGAAGGGCAGAGCACGGAAGCCGAAGAGCAAACGCTTTCGGAATACTTTGACAGAGCCGACGATGTGCCTGCTGAATGGGCGGCATATCAAGAGCTGTTTCGTAGCTTTACGACCGATGCTTATGATTTCAGCGATGAGGAAATCGACGCAATGCTTGCACCCACTCCTTCAAAAAAGGGGATTGTGGTGAGCTTGCTGCGCTGGAGTGCAGTGGCTTGTGCGATAATAGCCGTGCTGGCAGGAGCGTGGCTGTATTATAAGGACATCGCACCATCTCCTACAATATCACAAAAGCCTGTCATTACCCAAAATGAGGTAAAAAAAGTGGCTGAAAAAAACGGAGAGGATAAAAAAGTTACAATGCGAGAAAAAATAGAAAACCCCACACTTTTGGTACACAAGGAGCAGCAGCCAGCAATGAAGCATCTCAAAAAGGCAAAGCGCATTGCCGCAAAAGAGGCTCAAGCACCAACCACCGATGAAGTCAGCACCACCGAACTGCTCGAAACGGTGAGTGTGCTCACCACGATGGACGCAGAGTATGCGTCAATCACTGCCAAGCCGCACAAAAATGGATTTTTGGTGAATGTGATGTGCACTGATGGTGAAGCCAGTTCATTTTTACTTCAGCGAAGCAGTGATGGCACTTCTTTGAAATTAACAACTCAATTAATTAATAACTAAACTCTTATCGTTATGAAAAGAACAGTTTTATTTTTGGCGATAGCTATCATTAGCGTAGCAAGTCTTGCCGCTGAAAATGTAAAAGCCCCCACTTACATCATCAACGGCAAAAAAGTGGAAAACTTCGACGGCTCACAACTCAAAGGCAAAACCATAGCAAACTACACCATAGGTGAGGGCACCAACGTGCACGTAATTCTTACCGATGACTATGTGGCGAGTAAGGGCGGCGTGAAGAAGGTGAGCGTGGTTCAGTCTGTCCGCCCCTTAAAAGACGGCGAAAGCATCACTTCTTCAGTAGATGCAAGTCACTACCTTTCTGGTGAAGCAGTATTTGTGCTCGATGGAAAACTGGTTTCGGTGTCGGAGTTTACTTCATTGAAGCCATCTGCGTTGTCAACCGTTAAGGTAATAAAGGACAAAAATAATGCCGATTTCAAAAAATATGCCGAAGAAGCCAAAAAGCAATCAACCACAGGTGTAGAGCCAAAATGCATAATCATGGCCACCTCAAAATAATCCCCACACATAAGCACAACAAAAGGGTGCGCCTACAAAAACAGGCGCACTTTTTTTATGATACCAACAGCCACAAAAAAGCCATTAATGATTCAACTAATTAAAAGTTTTTGTATATTTGCAACGTCAAAATATAAGGCATCCGTCTATTTATTAAATGTTGTATAACATTTGCATATATATCAGCAACAAATTGCCACATTTTTCCATAAATGGGGAAATCCTATTGCCAATCATAACTAAATCAAAAAATAATTAGCTTATGGAAAAAAAGTTTTATCTGTTCCTATTCATTACCTTGTCAGTTCTCACTGCGAAAGCATGGGACGGGGAAGGCACGAAGTCGAGTCCTTATCTGATTAAAACGAAGGCCGACTTGATTGAGCTTTGCACGCAGACCAACACTGCGTTGCAAACCTACGACGGCAATTTTTTCAAGATGACCGCCGACATTGATGTTGAAGGCGATGAGCAATTCACAGGTATTGCCACCACTTCGAAAAACAACAGTAAGCGCTTTGGCGCAACATTTGATGGCGACGGACACACTATCCATGGCATCAATATGAACACTGTGGTATGGAAAACTGCCCCAACAGAAAACGCTCTCGGGACACCTGACGGCACCAAAAGCACCAGCAACGTGGGCTTTATTGGCTATTTGGGAGCAAAGGGCACGCTAAAAAATCTTACTATTGCCAGCGACAACAAATTCGTCTTTTTTGGTTATGGCGGCGCATTCGTTGGCCGTAACTATGGCACAGTGACTGGCTGCCGCAACTATGCCGACATCATCGGCTATTCAGCAGACATCGGTGGCATTGTAGGTCAATCGGAGAAAGGATCGGTAATTACCGACTGCTTCAACGCTGGCTATATCAGCACCGGTTTCGTGGAAAATGGTGGTATTGTGGGTAAAAGTAGCGGTACGGTAGAGCGATGCATGAACGTGGGACGCGTGGAAAGTAGCGTTATATCCACATTCAAAGCCTCAAACAAAACTGGTATCGTAGGAGGCATCGTAGGTAGCGGATATGGCGCTATCGTGCGCGATGTGGTAAACCTCGGTACTGTGGTGGCAGCGTACAAAGCTGGTGGCATTGTGGGCAGTTGGGAAAAACCTTACAAGGAAACCACAGGATCGGGCTATAACGATATGTATCGTGCTATCAGCGCAGGCACTGTGCTGTGTGACAATCGTGCACAAGAGGGTGGTATTGCAGGTATCGATGGCACACTCGGCAAAACCGAAGATGTGTATTGGGACGCGCAAATAGCGCCACTCAACGCAATGGCACTCAACAGTCATGAAAACACTACAGGTGTAGAAACATCGGTACTGACAAGTGGAACTGTATTAGCCAACTATTCAAGCGAAATATGGTCGTTTGAGGCAGGCAAATATCCTGTGCTCAAAGCATTTGCCGACGACCAGATTGTGGAAGCAGCCCGCAAGGTGATTTTGTCAATCCCTACTGGCAACTCCGCAAGCAATCTGAAAGTAAACTCCACACTCAGTTCCGACAATGGCTGTAAGTGGACACTGAAGCAAGGCTCTGCTTTCTCAATCAACGGCAACACACTTGTTGCCCCTGCTTCAGTTGAGAAATTCACAACCGACACTTTGGTGGCAACAATTGGACGCTTCGAAAAGCAATTTCCAATCACAAGATTTGAGCCCAACCCATTAAAGGGTGATGGCACAGAAGAAAGTCCATATTTAATCAGTAGTGTTGCCGACTGGGAAAATATGGCTTCGTATATTGAGGAAACACAATCAACATTTGATGGACAATTCGTAAAACTCACCAACGACATCGACTTTGAAGGAAAAACATTCGTGCCAATGTGCAACGGTGGAGTGTCGGATTTCCAAGGCACATTTTTGGGCAACGGCAAGTCGCTGAAAAATATCAGTTTCGCAACCACCACAGTGAACCAAGGCGTGTTCCGTGTAATTGGTGCGAGAGGTACGGTTCAAGACCTGACCATCACAGGCAAAATAACCACTAAATTTGCCTACACAGGCGGTTTTGCTGGTGCGCTCAAAGGCACACTTAAAAACTGTGTGAATCTCGTGAATTTGATTTCTACCAGTGGCGGTTATGTGGCAGGTTTTGCTGGTCAAGCCGCTGCCACAGCCCGTCTGCTGAATTGTGTGAACCGTGGCAATATCACTGCAAAGAACAATTATGCCGCAGGTATTGTTGCACAAGCTGTGGCTGATGGCGTGGTATACAACCAGTGTGCAAACGAAGGCACTATTCTCAACAACGGCACAACCACAGTGCAGTGCGTGGCTGGCATCGTGGCATACAGTAAACAAGCTCAATTCATTGAGTGTCGCAATACTGGTAAAATCTTAGCAAGCGATTCTACTAAAGTATCAGCTTTGGCTGGTATTACCGCACAATTGTTCTGCGAAGGCGAAAACAGCCAGCCAAGCTACTTCAAGAATTGCTACAACACTTCAGACCTTGAAGGTAAAGCCGTGCTATCAGGCATTTTAGCTGATGTATCAATCAACTCAAAGAAGGTGATGGAAGGCTGCTACAACACAGGTAACATCACGGTTTGCACCACAAGCAAAACCAACCTTCTGCCATCGGCTGGTGTGAGTGCCTACTACATACCAGGCGACTCTTACACCGACTGCTATAACACTGGTAACGTGGAAGCTAAAGTGTGTGGCGAAATTGCCGGTGTGGTAGGTAACTTCAAAACAGGTGCCAACGACACAACAGCAGTAGTAACAATCAAACGCTGCTACAATACTGGTAACATTTCTGCCCCATTCAGTGTGGTGGGTGGTATTGGTGGTTCGCTTTTCGACGACGCAATCACAATCGACAGTTGCTACAACACTGGTGACATTAAAGGTTTGTTCATGGTTGGTGGCATTGTCGCCACTTTAAAAGGTCCAAGCAACCAAGTGAAAAATTGTTGGAATTCAGGTTCTGTGACTGGTGCCAACCGTGTGGGTGGTTTGATTGGCTGCGACAATGGGGAAAACCGCGTTTACAACAGTTACAATACTGGTGCCGTGGCAACCAATTCACAAGACATCACCGACCACTCTGGCAGAGAAACGAGCTACTCTATCGGTGGTTTGGCAGGTGAGGGAAGCTCCACTTACACCAACTGCTACAATATGGGTAATGTAACCGGCAACAACCTGACAGGTGGCTTGATTGGCAACGTGTCGAAGTTGCGCCCAGCAAAACTTGTCAACTGCTACAACGGCGCTAAAGTGGAATGTACACTCACCGAGAATTATGGCAATCTGATTGGCGTGGATGCTGACAGTACCAACACAACAATTGAGAACACATATTATGTAACCGATTATGGCACAAATGCTGTCGGCACAGCTTACGGCACAGGACTGACCGTTAAGGCTCTTGCAGGCAGCAAGGTGCTTGGCGATGCATTCGTTGCTCCTGACAAATATTCATTGCCAGTGCTCGTCACTCGCGCTAACGATGATTTTGCCAAGGTATATGCGGCAGCTGTAGTGCTTGCCGAGGGCGACACATTCGAGAATGTGGCTCACAGCATCAACGTAGGCCAACCTAATGGCGTGGTCTGGAGTGCTTCGGTGGCAGGTGCTTCTGTCAGCAACAACGAAGTACGCTTGCCACAGGGCTACGATGGCGAACTTACCCTTACAGCCACTTGTGGAGCAGCAAGCCGCTCATTCAACTTGACGATTGTTCAACAAACTGGCATCAACGACACAAAAACTGCTGATGATGTGACAAGCGCAACATACTACGATATGAGAGGCGCACTTCTTGGCTCAAACCGTCCACAAAGTGCAGGCGTCTATATTGTAAGCGAAAAGCATCGCAGTGGTGCCACGACAGCACGCAAAGTGGTAGTGCGCTAAAAGAAGCATATAGCTTAGAAATAAATCTAATTTCTGAATATACAAGTTCGAACCCCGAAAGTCAAACTACGGACTTTCGGGGTTCTTTTTAGTTATAACGAGGCGAAATCTTAATTCTCCACCGCCTATTCATCAAAATCAGAAAGTGTATTCGAGGCACTCGTCGAGGAGGCGTGTGATTTCTTCCTTATCGAGGTTTTGGCCGATGAATACGATTTTTTGCATACGGTCGCCGTAGGTCTCGTCCCAATCACGGCGCAAAGTTGGGTCGGTGTCGAGCATTCGTTGCAGTTCGTTTTCTGGCATTGTGGCATAGAATTTACCTGCCTGACGAATCGTTTTTTGCTGACCTGCTTGCTCAAATAGGTAGCACATGTCGGGTTCGTCGGTGAAATAGCACACGCCCTTTGCACGAATCACATTCTTTGGCCATTTGGTAGCCACGAAGTGGTCGAAGTTCTCCAAGTTGAACGCTGGGCGGCGGTAGTACACGAATGTACCGATACCATATTCCTCAGCTTCGCCCTCATCGTGGTGATGATGGTGGTGATGACCGTGATGGTGATGACCTTCTTCATCTTCCTCGTGGTCATGGTCGTGGTGATGATGTTCGTGGTCTTCGTGTTCATGTTCATGCTCGTGTTCTTCTTCGTGCTCATCTTCGTCGTGATGGCCTTCGAGTTCACGAATCCATGTGGCAGAAGTAACCACCTTTTCAAAATCGAACAAGCCTGTGTGGAGAATCTTGTCGAAATCCACATCGCCATAGTTACATTCCAAAATCTCTGCTTTGGGCTGGAGTGCACGGATAATCTTCTTGATGCGGTCAAGTTCTTCAGGTGAAACTTCATCCACCTTATTCAAAAGAATCTTGTTGCAAAATTCCACTTGTTGGATAACGAGATTCTCGATATCTTCCTCTCCGATATGCTTCTTCATCAAATCGTCGCCACAGCCAAACTCATCACGCATACGCAGCGCATCGACCACGGTCACGATGCAATCGAGGCGTGCCAATCCGTTTTCAAGATATTTCTTGCCCATTTGTGGAATAGAGCAGATGGTTTGAGCGATAGGTTCGGGTTCGCAAATGCCGCTTGCCTCAATCGCGATGTAGTCGAACTTATCCATACAAGTGATGTCGTGAAGTTGCTCCACGAGATCCATTTTCAGCGTGCAGCAGATGCAACCATTTTGGAGAGCTACAAGACTATCGTCTTTTTTGCCCACCACGCCACCTTGTTCAATCAAGTTGGCATCAATGTTCACTTCGCCAATATCGTTTACAATCACGGCAAACTTAATGCCACGCTTGTTGTTCAAAATTCTGTTGAGAAGAGTGGTCTTGCCACTGCCAAGATAGCCTGTAATCAGTAGAACAGGAATTTGTTTTATCATCATAATTTATAATGTGTTTTTAGCGTTTTCTAACTGCAAAGTTACAAAAACAATCGAATAGGGCGTATCATTTTTAGTATGTTCTCATGATTTCATTGAATTTGTTCGGTGGTATCGAAAAGTTTCGTAATTTTGTATAATAAACATAATTATGTATGAGAACAGTAAGTAAAATATTAGCTGGGGCATTTATTGCCACCGCCACAACATTTGGCGCATCTGCGCTTGAACTGAGCGATTTCGTTCTTTCATACCGTCCTTATGGCATCGCTGCCACACAAAAGGCACTAAACGGTGAGTATTATTATCAAAAGAGCACCGATGGCTCGAAAATCTTCCGCATTGCGTATAAGAACGAAGCCAACGAAACCACCATCTTTAACAGCGAGGAACTGAAAGGCTGTAAAATCACCGATTGGGACGGCTACGAGATGAGCAACGACGAAACAAAGATTCTCTTGCACACCGACACCAAGATGATTTATCGCTATTCCTACATTGCCGACTACTATGTGTACGATGTGAAGAGCCAACGCATCACCAAACTCACCGACGAGGGTGGGGAAGAGATTGCTACGCTCAGCCCCGACAACCAGAAAGTGGCTTTCGTAAAGAATAACAATGTGTATATCAAAAACCTTGCCGACGGCACTGTCACCACTGTGACAATCGACGGTGAGAAGAACAAGATTATCAACGGCGTGCCCGATTGGGTTTACCAAGAGGAATTTGGCATTCTCAACTCTCTGAAATGGTCGCCAAGCAGCAACACACTGGCGTTTATCCGCTTCGATGAAAGCCAAGTGCCTATGTATTCCATGACTATGTATGAGGGCGATTGCCACCCCAACAAGGACTATTCGCTCTACCCAGGCAGCTACGACTACAAATATCCAGTGGCTGGCGAGAAAAACTCGGTGGTTAGCGTTATGGCTTATGATTTGGTCACCAGCCGTCTGCAAAAAATGAATCTCCCCATCACCGACAATGACTACGTGCCACACATTGATTACGGCACACAAGACGATCGCTTGATGGTGAGCACGCTGAACCGCACCCAAAACGATTTGCATATCTACGCAGTGAATCCTGCCACCGCTCATGCAACCGAGGTGTATGCTGAGCAATCCACTTCATGGATCGACAGCAAGAGCGCCAACGATGTGATGTATTACGACACATTCTTTGTGATGCCAAGCGAAAAGTCGGGTTATATGCACCTCTATCAATATGCCTACGATGGAAAATTGATCAAGCAACTCACTTCGGGCAACGAAAATGTGACCGAATTTTACGGTTACGACAAAGCGCGCAAACAATTCTTCTATCAGCGCACCAATGGTCCGCTCAACCGCATGGTGGAATGTGTTGACGCTGCTGGCAAAGTGGCCGCCCTTACCGATGGCGATGGCACATACAGCGCAAAATTCAACAGCAATTTCAAATACTACATTCGCACATTCAGCTCACAACGTATTCCAAACCAATACGCCATCTATAATGTGAACGGCAAAAAGGTGCGCGATTTGGAACTGAACCGCGAGTTTGCCGAAAAATATACCGCCCCAACTGTTCCACATCGTGAATTTATCACCGTGGAAAGCGATGGCTACACGCTTAATGGCTACATTATCAAGCCTGTGGATTTCGACCCCAACAAGAAATACCCAGTGATTATGCAACAGTACAGCGGTCCAGGCTCACAACAAGTGCTCAACAAGTGGAGCCTCGACTGGCAAGAATATTTTGCAACTCAAGGATTTATCATCGCTTGTGTAGATGGCCGTGGCACAGGTGGCCGTGAAAAGGCATTCCAGAGCGTGGTGTATCAAAAACTTGGTAAATATGAAAGTATCGACCAAATTGCCGCCGCAAAATATATGGCAAATCTGCCATACGTTGATGCAAAGCACATTGGCATTTGGGGTTGGAGCTATGGTGGCTATGAGGCACTAATGGCAATGTCAACTCCAGGTAGCGACTATGCCGCAGGTGTGGCAATCGCTCCTGTCACCTCATGGAAGTTCTACGACACTATCTATGCAGAGCGATACATGCGCACTCCACAGGAAAATCCTGACGGCTACCGTGATGGCGCACCACTTGAAAACACCAACAAGTTGAAAGGCAAACTGCTGATTATGTGGGGTAGCGCCGACGATAATGTGCATGTAATCAACTCTATGCAATATATCTCAAAGCTCCACGGTCAAGGCAATCAATTTGATATGATGATTTATACAAACATGAACCACAGTATCAACGGTTGCGGTGTTCGTCTTCCACTTTACCAACGAGTTTTGAACTTCTTCAAAGCAAACTTGCAACAAAAATAAATCGAAAGGGCTCGTATCAAACACTTAATATGATGACCGATTTGATTGTGATTACTGGACCTACGGCTTCGGGCAAGACTGGTAAGGCGGTGGCATTGGCAAAGGCACTTGATGCTGAAATCATCAGTGCCGACTCGCGCCAGCTGTATAGGGGAATGGACTTGGGAACAGGAAAAGACCTCGAAGAATACGGCGATGTGCCTTACCACATGATAGACATTTGCCCTGCTGGTTACAAATACAACCTTTTTGAATTTCTGCGCGACTATCAGAAGTGCTACGACGAAATCCGCAGCCGAGGCAAGCAGGTGATTCTTTGTGGCGGCACGGGGCTGTATGTGGAGAGTGTGCTCAAAGGTATTCAGTTGCCACCAGTGCCTCAGAACGAGGAGTTGCGGGCAAAACTCTCCACAAAAAGTCTTGAAGAACTGACCGAAATCCTCAAAACATACAAAACGCTTCGCAACAATAGCGACATCGACACTTGCAAGCGTGCTATCCGTGCGATTGAGATTTGCGTGTATTACCACGAAAATCCCACTCTCAAACTCGCCACCGAGCCACACCCGCTTGAAAATGTGTTAACCATAGGTGTGAGCATACCGCGTGACGACCGCCGCCAGCGTATTACCGACCGCTTGAAAGCACGCCTTGACGCAGGAATGGTTGATGAAGTGCGCCGTCTGATCGATGAGGAAGGCGTAGCCCCCGACGACCTGATTTATTACGGATTGGAATACAAATACATCACTAAGCATGTGATAGGAGAGTTGACCTACGATGAAATGTTTACAGGACTTGAAACAGCCATTCACCAATTCGCCAAGCGACAAATGACATGGTTCCGTGGCATGGAACGCCGCGGCTTCCCCATCCACTGGCTACCCTACAACCTCACTTCCGACGAATTTGTTACAGAAGTGAAGTCTCTGCTGAAGTGAAATTTCTAAAGAAACACAATATAAAACGACCACGAATTTCCTGAAAAATTCGTGGTTATTTTATTGTATGATTTTGGAAAAATTACCACACGCCATATTGGGAGCGTGAAGCATCGATGCGAAGAAGAATAAACAGAAGAATGGTGAATCCCCAAAGCGATGAACCGCCGTAACTGAAGAAGGGGAGAGGAATACCGATAACGGGGCAAAGCCCAATCACCATTCCCACATTAATGCTTAAGTGGAATATGAGTATCGATGCCACACAATAGGCATAGACTCGTGCAAAGGCTGTATGCTGGCGTTCGGCAATAGCGATAACACGAAGTATCATGGTAAGAAATAGAATAAGCACAGCCACCGAACCCACAAAGCCTTGTTCTTCACCGATGGTGCAATAAATGAAGTCGGTGTGCTGCTCTGGCACATAGCCGAATTTGGTTTGTGTGCCGTTGAGGAACCCTTTGCCCATCAAGCCGCCCGAACCAATGGCAATTTTACTTTGGTTCACATTGTAGCCCTGGCCTCGCACGTCGTCTTCAATAGCGAGTGCCACCTTGATACGCATCTGCTGGTGAGGTTTCAGCACCTCGTTAAACGCAAAATTCACGGTAAAAAGCAAGCACATGCCAGCAATCGCAAAACCGATGGTGGTAAGGATTTTCCTGTTGTTCATACGGAAAAATTCCCATATCAGATAGATGAGCGAGCAGATAATAACAGGGAAGAAGAACAAGTAGCCGTGAATGTCGTAACCCAAATAATGCGCGCCAAGTGCCAACGCCCCAGTACCTAAATAACCGAGAGTAACATTGCGCGCCGCAACATGCGACTTGCAATAGATGTGAAGCATACCCACGATGATGACCATCAGTAAGATAAACACACAAAACTCACCAAGCGTGATGTCCATAAATGGCACAGTGGAATATTTAAGCGCAATCACAAAAATCACAACAGAAGCTAAACCTGCAAAAAGCACAAGCCCTGTCATACCCTCACGATACAGCACAAACACCAGCGCGGTATAAACCAAAGCCGACCCAGTTTCGTTCTGCAAAATGATAATCAGAATTGGCAGCACGATGATACCCACGGCTATCGCCATATTCTTGGGAGTATTGAGGCTGAAACCGTAAGTACTGAATAACTTCGCCAATGCCAATGCCGTGGCAAATTTCGCAAATTCAGCCGGTTGCAGACTCACAGGCCCTAACGTAATCCACGAGTGCGAACCTTTAATGTTAGGGGCAACAAATATGGTAAGCACCAGCAGAAGAATCATACACCCATATATAGGGTAGGCATACGCTTCATAAAACTGCCTGTCGATCAGCAATAATGAAAAAACCAAACAAAGGGAAAGAATAATCCAGCAGAATTGCTTACCAGAGTATGTGTCGAAGCTAAACAGACTGGTTTGCTCAAAACTGTATTTAGCGGCATAGATGCTGATAGCACCATAGATGGTCATCACCAAATACAGCACGATAGTAAACCAGTCAAGCGACTTGAATATGCTTTTTTCGTTGCTACTCACTTTATATTATTTAATTCTTGAGTTCATCATTTGATTTTCCATCTCAGTGCGTTTTACCTCGCCCTTGAGATATTTCTCTATCATCAAACTACCAATCGGCACACCATATTCAGCACCGAAACCGCCATTTTCCACATACACAGCTACAGCTATTTTCGGATTGTTCATTGGAGCGAAGCCCATAAACGCAGAGTGGTCGCGACCGTGTGGGTTTTGGGCAGTACCAGTCTTACCACACACTTCAATGCCTTCAATATTGGCCCTGCGGCAAGTACCGCCAATGACAGCGCCACGCATACCAGCCACCACTTCGGTATAGTATTTTGGATCGATAGTGGGAATGCGTTTCGTTGCGAAGCGTTTCAAAACGCCCACGCCTTCAATCCTCTTCACAAGGTGGGGTGTGTAGAAATATCCACGGTTGGCAATGAGTGCGCAAAGGTTGGCAATCTGAAGCGGTGTCGCCAATATTTCACCCTGTCCAATCGATACGGAAATAATGGTATTTGCATTCCAGCCACCTTTGATATGCTCGTTGTAGTACTTTGAGTTTGGGAGGAAGCCTCGGCTTTCAAATGGCAAGTCCACACCAAGTTTTTTGCCGTAGCCCATGCTCACCAAGTGGTTTTTCCACACGTCGAACGCATTCGCTATTGAGCCATACTTTCGATTGTTGAGCATATTGCGTAAGCCCCAACAGAAAAACGCATTACAAGATGTGGTAAGCGCTGGTCTTAAATTCAGCGGAGAGGCGTGACCGTGACAGCCGACACGCATACCCCTGATCACGAAACCATGGTGGCAAGGATACATGGTGCTGGCGGTGATGATGCCTTCCTGCTGCAAAATCAGACCTTGCGATGGCTTAAATGTAGAGCCTGGAGGATACGCCGCCTGAATGGCACGGTTGAATGTGGGCTTATCGTTGTCGCGAAACAGTTGAGCGTAGTTTTTACCGCGGTCTTTGCCCACAAGAAGTTTGGGATTATAAGTAGGGGAGGTGACGAGAGCAAGGATTTCGCCAGTGGCGGGCTCTATTGCCACAATAGCGCCACGCTTACCCTGCATAAGTTTTTCGCCGTATTCCTGAAGGTCGAGGTCGATGCCCAATTTCAGGTTGTGGCCTGCTTGTGGCTTGATGTCGTGCTTGCCGTTGTCGTAATGCCCCTTAATTCTGCCCACATGGTCGCGAATAAGAATTTCTTCGCCCTTCACGCCACGAAGATACTTTTCATATTCCTTTTCCAATCCCATGTCGCCGATATAGTCGCCAGGGTTGTAGTAGTCGTCTTTTTCCACTTCTTTAGCGTTCACCTCTCTGATGTCGCCAAGAATGTTGGCAGCCACGGGCAATGTATAGTCGCGCACAATGCGTTGAACGATGGAGAATCCAGGGAAGCGATATAGTTTTTCCTGTATTCTGCCGTAGTCCATCTGGTCGATGTGCGCGAGAAACACCTGCTCACGATAGAAATTCTTCGTTTCCCTCACTTTTTCAAGGCGTTCGTCAAATTCCTGTCGGGTAATTTGAAGTGTGTTGCAGAAGTCCACGGTATCGAAAGGCTGAACGTCTTTCAAAATCACGGTTAAATCGTATGACGGTTGATTAAACACAATCAACTTGCCGTTTCGGTCGAAAATAAGGCCACGCGAAGGGTAAATCATTTTATGGACATAGGCATTTCCGTCAGATTTGTTCTTATAGGAATCGTCCATAATCTGAAGCATGAAAAGTCTCACCACGTAGATGCACACAAGCACCACGATGAAACCTCCAATCACGTATTTCCTTTTTTCAAGGTTATAATCTTTTCTCATTTAGAGAATGCTTTTTTCGGATTTTATATGCTATCTTTTCTCGCGGCGTGTGTTCACCAAACTGTCGATACCGTAAATCAGCACGAGCGACAGGGCAAAACTACAGAATATGCGAGCAATCGTGAGCAACACATTTTGGAATGTGAATGCTTGGATAAAGAATATCAAGAAGCAGTAGATGAGCATCAATGTGCCAGCATATTTCAAGTATGTGCCTGTGCCGATACTTTTGCACGAAGGGATAATGGCGCTCGACTCATCGTCGTGAGTGACAAAGGCGTAGAACACTTTAGTGCGAATGGCTGCTATCAGCAAACACGCCAATGCATTCATACCTTGGGTGTCGTTAAACACGTCAATCGACAATCCCGAAAAGAATGCGATGGTGAACACGGCATTCAGCGATAAGCCGATAGGCAATCGAAGCAGCAAATAGATGAAGATAATTGGCGTGGCTACATTGAACAGCATGATTTTACTGAAAATCACTTGCACCAAAACCAATATCACAAATAGTATGATAAATTGAACAGTAGTTTTTGCCATTACTTTTTCTCCTCCTTCTTTGTGCCGCTTGGGTTATTGTCTTTCGTCTCTAAAGCCTTCAGTTCCACACGCATCTTGTTGTTGAGCGCGCTCACATTCTTCAGTTGCGAGAAGTCGGTGCTCAATTTCACTTTCATAGCCATGAAATTGCTCGACATCGCCTTGTCTTCGCCCACTATCACGCCCACCATTATATCTTCTGGGAACAATGAAGAATAACCGCTGGTCACCACGCTGTCGCCTTTGGCATATCTGCCGTCGCGAGGAAGTTCGGTCAATGTGGCGTAGCGATAGTCCTCGCCATTCCAGATAAGAGTGCCGAATTTGCTGTTTTTCTTCACCTTGCACGACAAGCGAGTGTAGGGGTTGATGAGCGAGATGATGCGTGCCGAGTGTTTGCCCACCACATTCACAATGCCTACCACTCCGTTGTGGCCGACTACGCCCATTTCTGGCACGATGCCGTCGTCGCTACCACGGTCGATAGTGATGAAGTTGGCTGGTTGAGCCACACTGTTGCTGATCACATTAGCCACCACATAGGAAAAGTTGCGTCCACTTCTTGCAAGAATGCCCGATGTGTCGGGTATCTGCAACTGATAGTTGTGGATCGCTTTTTTCAGTTGAGCAACTTCAAGCTCTAATGCCGTGTTGCGTGCCTGCAAATCCTCGTTCACCGATTTCAGTCCGAAGTATGACGACACACCGCTGTAACCTTCATACACGGTGGCACTGATACCATTCGCCGACGAAAGGTAAACGCTTTGCTGAAACGGATTGTTGCTAAAAAGCAGTATGCAGCTGATTATCACATAAATGATAAACACAAACCACGGAATATGCTTAACTAAAAATTGGAGTAGATTATTCATAACATCGGCATTTTGCTGAAGTGTGAAAGGGCATACCTATAGATACGCATAAGAAGGCAATGACGAATCGTTGCCTTCCCGTGCGAAATGATATTCTGTTTCTTATTATTGTTTCAAGAACTTGAAGTGCTTGATGTTGCGCAAAGCCACACCCGTACCCTTAGCCACAGCGTGCAGTGGATCTTCAGCCACGTGGAAAGGAATACCGATTTTGTCTTGCAAGCGCTTGTCAAGACCGCGGAGCAATGCGCCACCACCAGCCAAGTACACACCGTTGCGGACAATGTCGGCATACAGTTCAGGAGGTGTCTGCTCCAGTGCGCTGAGCACAGCTGCTTCAATCTTTGAAATCGACTTTTCAAGACAGTGGCAAATCTCCTGGTATGAGATGGGCACTTCCATTGGGAGGGCTGTCATCTGGTGAGGACCATGTACCACGAAGTCTTCGGGAGGGTTGTCGAGTTCGGTAAGGGCAGAACCTACATTGATTTTGATAAGTTCAGCAGTGCGTTCGCCCACCTTCACATTGTGTGCACGGCGCATGTGTTCCATAATGTCTTCTGTGAGGTCGTCGCCAGCGATACGAATGCTCTTGTTGCTCACGATACCACCAAGCGAAATCACTGCGATTTCTGTGGTACCACCACCTATATCAACAATCATGTTGCCTTCAGGGGCAAGCACATCAAGACCAATACCAAGAGCGGCTGCCATTGGCTCGTAAATCATATATACCTCACGGCCGCCAGCGTGCTCGCTTGAGTCGCGAACGGCGCGAATTTCCACTTCAGTAGAGCCTGAAGGAATACATACAACCATAGTGAGAGAAGGCGACATCCAGCCATTTTTGCTGCTCACCTTCTTAATCATGCCACGAATCATCATTTCGGCGGCATTAAAGTCGGCGATTACGCCATCGCGCAATGGACGAATGGTGCGAATGCCTTCGTGTACCTTGCCGTGCATTTCACGAGCCTTTTCACCAACTGCGATCATCTTGCCAGTCTTGGCATCTTGAGCGACAACAGATGGCTCATCAATCACGATTTTATCTTTGTGAATAATAATCGTGTTAGCTGTACCTAAATCGACAGCTATTTCTTGTCTGAATGAGAAAAATCCCATAGTCGTGTTTTCTTGTCTTTTAAATATTTTAGTGTTTGAAGTGGCGGTAGCCTGTCATGACCATTGCCACTCCGTTGTTATTACAGTAGTCGATGCTTTCGCCATCGCGAACCGAACCACCAGGTTGGATCACTGCATCTACGCCTTCTTTGTGTGCGATTTCCACACAGTCGGCAAATGGGAAGAATGCATCGCTTGCCATCACAGCTCCGTGCAGGTCGTGCTTGAAGTTGTGGGCTTTTTCAATAGCGTGCTTCAATGCGTCAACGCGTGAGGTTTCACCCACACCGCTTGCAATGAGCATTTTGTTTTTAGCAAGCACAATCGAATTGCTCTTGCTGTGCTTCACCACCTTGTTGGCAAACAGCAAGTCGGCCACTTGTTCGGGTGTTACACCCTTAGTGGTGCATTGTTGAAGTTCTTCAGGGGTTTCAACGTGTGTGTCGCGCTCTTGAACGAGAGCACCGTTGAGCACTGTGCGGCATTGCATAGCAGGAACCTTGAAATCCTTCATCACGAGAATCACGCGGTTCTTTTTCTGCTTCAAAATTGCGAGTGCTTCGTCGGTGTAGCCGGGAGCGATGCACACTTCGATAAACACCTTGTTCATTTCTTCAGCTGTGGCTGCGTCGATTTCACGGTTGGTGACATGCACACCGCCGAAAGCACTTACAGGGTCGCCAGCCAAAGCGGCATTGAATGCGTCAACCAGTTTTTCTCTTGAAGCCAAGCCACAAGCATTGTTGTGCTTCATAATCACGAAAGTGGTTTCATCGAAATCGTTGATTAGATTCACAGCCGCATCGATGTCGAGCAGGTTGTTGTAGCTGATTTCCTTGCCGTGGAGCTGGGTGAACATCGCATCGAAATCGCCAAAATAGAATCCCTTTTGATGAGGGTTTTCACCATAGCGGAGCGATTTGCTACCATTCACAGCAAGGCGAAGCGCACTGTTTTCGTTTTCGTCGAAATAGTTGAAAATGTGACTGTCGTAGGCACTCGACACCGCAAACGCTTCTTTAGCAAACCAGCGGCGTTGAGCCAGTGTGGTTTCGGCATTGCCGTTTTCCTTAAGAGCGTTCACGAGAGGTTTGTATTGAGCCTTAGAAGCCACAATCCTCTTCGTCGGCAGCGTCAGATGTGTATAAGAGACAGCACCACATCGTTGTAGTTTTTAGCGGCAGCACGAATCAGTGAAATGCCACCTATATCAATTTTCTCGATAATTGCCGATTCGTCGGCACCGCTTGCCACGGTTTCCTCAAATGGATACAAATCCACAATCACGAGGTCGATTTCAGGAATATCATATTGGGCAATTTGCTGTTGGTCGCTCTCATTGTCGCGACGGTTCAAAATGCCACCGAACACCTTTGGGTGAAGAGTCTTTACTCGGCCACCCAAGATTGAAGGGTAGCTTGTGAGGTCTTCAACGGCTGCACATTCGTAGCCAAGTTCTTGAATGAACTTCTGAGTACCTCCAGTAGAGAGGAATTTCACACCGTTGTTGTTTAACTCTTTTAAAATTTCTTCAAGACCATCTTTGTGGAAGACGGAGATGAGAGCAGATTTAATTTGTTTCTTATCAGCCATATTTGTTTTGTTAATTCGGCATTGTTTGGCGTGACTCTACTTTTTGCGAACAGCTTATGAATCAACCAAGTCTGCCTATTTGTGCAAAATAGAATACAAAATTATTAAAAATTGACCAATTATCCACTATATTTAAACTCCTAATTATGAAAAAATATGTTTTTTCACAGATTTTTGCCAATCCCCAACTCTCCTTAGCGCAATCCGCATATTTTTTTTGCAGGCACGAGCAAGTGTGAACGAAAAAGCCACACCCAGGCAATATCTTTGCACCAAAATCGCTAAATTTGCATAAAAAATAATAAGCACAACATTGATTAACCATGCAAGATTTTGCAGCAATAGATTTTGAAACAGCCAATAGTGAGCGCTCATCCGTTTGCTCTGTTGGCGTGGTCGTTGTTAGAGGTGGTGAGATTGTGGACAAATACTACTCGCTCATAAAACCCGAACCAGAGTATTACAACTACTGGTGCAGTAAGGTGCATGGCCTATGCGCCACAGATACAGAAGACGCACCAATCTTCCCCGAAGTATGGAAACAGATAGAGCCCATGATTGGAGATATGCCATTGGTAGCACACAACAAGTCGTTTGACGAAAGTTGCCTGAAAGCCGTCTTCCGCGTCTATCAAATGGACTATCCCGACTACGATTTCTACTGCACATGCGCAGCCTCGCGCAAAGTCTGGCCAAAAGGTCAGCACACCCTTGACGTAATTGCCGCCCGCTGCGGCTACGATTTAACAAACCACCACCACGCCCTGGCCGACGCAGAAGCCTGCGCCGCCATAGCCCTTGAAATACTATAATTTTAAAGAATCAACTACAATAAAAAAAAATGAAACAACAATGAGACTTACAAAAGAGAAACTTGTAGCTCTTTGGAAATATAGAGAGCAAGTTTTTAATAATCCAATTAATTCAAATATTATTATCCGCTATAAACAAGTTGCCGCTTTGTTTAAGAAAATTAAAGAGTGTAACATATCATTTGATGAAAAAACAAATGTATACGCATTAAATGGAGAAGAAATCAAGTTCAAGGACGGAACTTATCCTTCTGCAGATTGTTATTTCTCATGCAAAGAAGATGAAATGACAGCAGATATTGCCTTTGAGGGATTGAATATTATGTGTGAACGTTTTCCAGAGAAGTTTACTGATTTAATCATCAAAATTGGATGTGTTCTTGGAGGATTCACCATGGATGAATATCATATAATGTGTGACGAATATCGAATTATCTCTAATAGTTCAACAGGGTGGACAGATGATAAAACATTAACCAGTACTGGACAGATGCGTCATCCGTCTTCTCATTTTGCCGATAACAATTATTTCTTCAATGTTATCAAAACCATAAAGGACATTTCAAATGAGAGTTTTCACTGGAACCAAACAAAGTTGGTACTTAGGTGGCCAAATCCCGCATATTATTCAGATGACGAGAAAGCAGAAAAATCTCAGAAAGAGGCTCTTAAATACAGGTTCCCATATAAGTTCTTTTATATGTGGACACATGACGTTTTGCATCCTGTAAGTTTAATGGCATATAAAAATTTAATTTTACAAGAAGACCCACAAATTAAATATGAACCAGACTCAAATCTTGGACAGGATATAGATTGTTTTATTGGCGAGAATGGATGGAAGAAGTATTCTTCAACAATTAAGGATATGATTCCTGAAGATGAGCGAGGTGAAAATTTTTGGGAAGAATTATCCAAACTAATTTCTATTGTTATGATTAAAGATCAACAAATAAAAAACATTCAGGAATTGCTTGAAACAGGCAATAAGGCAATAATTCTTTATGGTCCTCCAGGTACAGGGAAAACATATACTGCAAAAGAATTAATCTGTAGTGAACTTGGAATATCCAACAACGAATTAGAAGACTATAAGTTTACTGAACATAATCTAGTTAAAGAAAAAGGCACTTGGACTTTGGTGCAATTTCATCCAAACTATACATATGAAGATTTCATTGGAGGAATCAGTCCATGCCTTACTAGTAGTGAATTGTCATACACTTTAAAGACAGGCATTTTCAAAAGCTTATGTGACGTAGCTTCTCAAACAGATAATTCAGGAAAGAAGTTTATCATTGTGATAGATGAAATAAACAGAGCAGACTTGTCATCTGTGTTTGGAGAATTAATGTATGCTCTTGAGTATCGAGATGAACTAATATCAATTCCTAATTTTCAAGAGAAGTTTGTTATACCTTCAAATGTTTACATTATCGGCACAATGAATAACATAGACAAGAGCCTTGTTACTTTTGACCTGGCTCTCCGTAGAAGATTTGGTTTTGTCAAAATCATGCCTCAATTACAGGTGATAGAGAAAATATTATCTGATTACAATATTGAAGAATCAAACCTTTTGTCATTCATTTGTAGATGTAAAAAACTAAATGAACAAATTGCAAGGCCAGACAGTAGGCTTCAGCTTGGAGCAGATTATCAAATAGGACATGCTTATTACGGAAAAATCAAGGACTTCCTAAAAAGAAGTGGCGAAACAGGTCTTGTACAAATGATAACAACATTTGATTTAGAGAAATTATGGGAATATCACTTGGAACCTTTGTTAGAAGAATTCTTAGGCAACAAAGTAGAAGATACAGATGTCGTCAGCTGCTTAAAGGAACTAAAGAACGAATTTACTAAACCATTAGTATGAATTTAATATTAAAAGACAGTGATTTCCAGAGAGGTGTTACTAAGGTGTATCATGAACAATGTGCTGCTTATATGAACACCGTTGATCAGCTCCAACAACAAATTGAAACTGGTCAACTGGAAATTGTCAACCTACAAACGTACCGCCCAAGGCGTGAAATAGAGTCTCCTGTATGGTATAAAATTAAATCATACAGCGAAAAAAGAGGATATAAAATTGTGAGTGAATGTAACTTTTATTCCTCTCATTATATTGGAAGATATTCCTGGGATGGCTATGCCATCATAATTGTCCCCAGGTTTGGCGACATTTTCAACTATCTTGTTGCCTATGCTACAAACATTTACATTCCTTATAGCGAGTCTGAAATATCCTTCAACACCTTAAGCAACTCGTATTGGTTAATTGCCCTCCTATGGAAAGCAATGCTCAATCGAGCACTTACTACTGAACAGATTCCTAAAGAATATATCACAATAACAAGAAATCAGAAAAGTTATCGTGGACATTTAGTAATAACCAAACATATTCACGCAAATCTTTGTAATGCAACTAGATTTTATTGTTCATATAAAAAAGTATCAATGAACAATACCATTAATAGAACAATTCGTGCAGTTTATAGCATTCTAAAAAATAAAGGTTTGTCGTCACTTGTTGCAGAATTTGAAGCATACGATAAATATTTATGTTCAATGGGAGTTTGCTCTGAAATAATAGATACTCATGAAATAGATGACGTAAAATATACAAGGTTGAATGCTTCCTATAAACCTGTCATGAAATTAAGTCGCACAATTTTAGCAAATCACAAGGCTGAGTCTTCTACTGAAAACGGATCCAATAGTGATGTTTCTTATCTAATAGACATAGCTGAACTTTGGGAAATGTATCTACTAAAACTTTTGAAGAATAACCTTCCTGCTAAATATCATGTATATTCTCCCAATACAAAATTTGGCGATAGCCTATTAGAAAGAAATATGCGTGAGATTCGGCCAGATATTATTATAGAAAAGAATGATAAAGTGGTGATGATAATCGATGCAAAATATAAGAATTATTTGCAATTTGGCAAATCCTCAGTTTTTGGTGTGAGTCGCGAAGATGTTTATCAAATGACAACATATCTTCATCATTATGGAAAAGAAGACCAAAGTATTATTGGTCTATTTACTTCTCCTGTTTCATGTCATAACAATGATGTTCACGCATATTCACACAACAAAATGCATCGCATAGGACTAATCAATTTGGATATTGAAAGTGCTAAAGGCAATATAGAATCTCTGCATAGTAAAGAAAGCGAATATTTAAGCAAAATCATTGAAATTCTTAACAGCTTATGATAAAACACAATTCCGAAGCAAATATTATGCTCGCATTCTTACTCTTTGTGGGAACGTGAAGAATACTTTGTGGATTGCGACTGCAAACAGAAATAACGCAGAAACTGAGATTATTAGAGTCTATAATGACACTTCCTTTTTCAGGGAAAAAGTGACAAAATGGCGGATTTTGGCAGTACTTTTTATTGGGAATGGGAATTGCTATTAGGGGTGATGAAAGGACATGTGAAATGACACATGAAAATGTATTATGAATTTTCAAAATTTTACCATCAAATCGCAAGAGGTAGTGCAGAAGGCTGTACAGATTGCCCAAAGCAATCAGAACCAGGTGTTGGAGCCTGTTCACCTCTTAAAAGCAGTGATGTCTGACGACGACTCGGTTGTGAAGTTCGTTTTCCAGAAGTTGGACGTGGCTGCCACCATGATTGAACGTTCCCTCGACGAGCAGTTGAACCGCTTGCCAAAAGTGAGCGGAGGTGAGCCTTACCTCAGTTCCGACTCCAATAAGGTGTTTGAAAAAGCCAATGCTTTCGCCACGGAGAATGGCGACCAGTATGTGACCGTTGAAGCCATCTTGGTCGGACTTCTTTCCGTGAACTCACCAGCAAGCAAAATTCTGAAAGACGCTGGTGCTACAGAAGAAGACTTGAAGATGGCCATCAACGAATTGCGTCAAGGCAGAAAAGCCACTGGACAAAGCGCAGAAGAGCAGTACAACGCTCTGAAGAAATATGCTATCAACCTTTGCGAACGCGCACAGCAAGGCAAACTCGACCCGGTTATCGGCCGTGACGACGAAATACGCCGTGTGCTTCAAATCTTGAGCCGTAGAACCAAAAACAACCCTATATTGATAGGTGAGCCTGGTACGGGTAAGACAGCCATTGTGGAAGGTCTTGCACAGCGTATCGTAAGAGGCGATGTGCCTGAGAATCTTCGTCAGAAACAGGTTTACTCTTTGGACATGGGCGCTCTGATTGCAGGTGCTAAATATCAAGGTGAATTTGAAGAGCGACTGAAAGCCGTGATCAACGAAATCACCTCGTCGAATGGCGAAATCATCTTGTTCATTGATGAGATTCACACACTTGTGGGCGCTGGTAAGAGCGGTGGCGCAATGGACGCTGCCAACATTCTTAAACCAGCCCTTGCCCGTGGCGAATTGCGTAGTATCGGTGCCACCACTCTCGACGAATACCAAAAGTATTTCGAACAGGACAAGGCACTCGAACGTCGATTCCAAGTGGTGATGGTTGATGAGCCTGACGAGGAAAGCGCTATTGCCATTTTGCGTGGTTTGAAAGAGAAATACGAGAACCACCACAAGGTGAGGATTAAAGACGATGCCATTATAGCGGCTGTGCAGTTGAGCCAGCGTTATATCAGCGACCGTTTCCTCCCCGACAAGGCCATCGACCTTGTGGATGAAGCCGCTGCCAAGTTACGTATCGAAATGGCCTCCGTGCCTGAAGAACTTGACGAGACCACTCGTAAAATCGCTCAACTCGAGATTGAGCGTGCAGCCATCAAGCGTGATGGCGACGCCCAACACGTGGCGCAAGTGGAAAAGGAAATCGCCGAGTTGAAAGACAAGGAAAACGACTACAAGGCAAAGTGGAAGAGCGAGAAGGAACTTATCAACCACATTCAGCAGAATAAGATTGACATCGAACAACTCAACTTCGAAGCCGAAAGAGCCGAGCGCGATGGCGATTATGCCCGTGTGGCAGAAATCCGTTATTCTTTAATTAAGCAAAAGGAAGACGACAACAAAGCCATTCAAGAGCAACTGAAATCAATGCAAGGCGAAACGGCAATGATCAAGGAAGAGGTTGACAGCGATGACATCGCCGATGTGGTATCGCGCTGGACAGGCATTCCAGTGAGCCGTATGCTCCAAAGCGAGAAAGACAAGTTGCTCCACCTTGAAGAAGAGTTGCACAAGCGTGTAGTGGGTCAGAACGAGGCTATCAGTGCCATTTCCGATGCAGTAAGGCGTAGTCGTGCAGGATTGAACGATCCTCGCAAGCCTATCGGTTCGTTTATCTTCTTGGGTACCACCGGTGTCGGTAAAACCGAGTTGGCAAAGGCATTGGCCGACTATATGTTCAACGACGAGAACATGATGACTCGTATTGATATGAGCGAATATCAAGAGAAGTTCAGTGTGAGCCGTTTGATTGGTCCACCTCCGGGTTATGTAGGTTATGATGAAGGCGGTCAGTTGACCGAGGCAGTACGTCGTAAACCATATTCAGTGGTGCTTTTCGATGAGATAGAGAAGGCGCACCCCGATGTGTTCAACATTCTGCTTCAGGTGCTCGACGATGGCCGACTCACCGACAACAAGGGCCGTACCGTCAACTTCAAGAACACCATCATCATCATGACCAGCAACTTGGGCAGCCAGATTATTCGTGAGCGCTTCGAGCATCTGAATGCTCAGAACAGAGCAGAGGTGATTGAGAAAACGCAAAACGAGGTGTTCAACTTGCTGAAGGCTCAAATGCGTCCAGAGTTCTTGAACCGTATTGATGAAATCATTATGTTCACGCCTCTTGACGAAAACGAGATTGCACAGATTGTACGCTTGCAAGTCAGCGCTGTGGCTAAGATGCTGTCGAAGAATGGCATCACTCTTGAAGCTACCGATGCAGCTGTTGCATTCCTCGCTAAAGCTGGCTACGATCCTGAATTTGGTGCTCGTCCTGTAAAGCGTGTTATTCAGAATATGGTATTGAACAAATTGTCGAAAGACATCATTGCTCAAAACATTGATAGGGAGAAACCTATTGTAATCGACTGCGTAGGTGATGAATTGGTTTTCCGCAACTAACCCCATAATCCAACGCTCCACATAGTAGTAAATTAAAAATCCCGCCTCCACGAATGTGAGGGCGGGATTTTTTTTATGTTATCTCGAAAAGGGGAGAGATTACTTGGTAAGTGTAACAACGAAGGTAGCGATTGACAGGGAAATGCCGAGAATACTTGTACCCCATTGCCATGCTGGTGGAATTGACCAAGAAGAACGCTTTTTGGAAGCGTTTGGTTCAACGTAAACCACATCGTTTTGACGAAGATTGTAAACTGGCGAGATAAGAAGATTCTTATCGGTAAGATTAACACGCTGCACTTCACGGCTACCATCAGAATTGGTGTGAATCACCATCACATTATCACGACGACCATGAATGGTGAGATCGCCAGATTGTGAAATAGCTTCAAGAATGGTAACGCGGCCATTGGTTGATTTGATAAGACCAGGTCTGTTCACTTCACCCATTGTGAAAACTTGGAAGTTTTGGAAGCGCACCTCCACACCTGGTTTTTCTGCAAGGTAGCGAGGATAAATAAGGTTGGTAATTTCTGCTTCCACTGCGCTTTGAGTTTTACCTACTACATAAATTTTACCAAGAATAGGGAAATCAATATTACCCTTGTTGTCAACAAGATAGTAGAACATAGGGTTGTCAGAATTGTTGGTAGAGCCGGTAGCAACCATTTCTGTTTTGTTGAAAAACTTAACCAATTCTGGATTAGTGGCAGAAACGCTGATTTGAAGCAAATCGCCCGACATAATCACAGGGTCGTTGATTTTCGCAGTGGCTTTCAACACTTCGGGAGGGAGTGTTTCGGCATTTTGCATGTAAGTGATGTCCTTTGGGGTACTACAACCAGCCAAGATGATGGCTAAAAATGCCATTGAAAGAAATAATCTGATATTCATATTATTGAAATTGTGTTGTTTGAAAGCATACCAATTGAAATACAAAGTTATGAAAAAAATCAAAATAATTTCAAAAATAGCAGAAATATATCACCATCGCCACCATTTTTGCAATATTCAATATATAATGAAGCAAGAAAAGCACATCATCGACAGCATCACCCCCCACTTTTTTTGAATTAAAGAATTGTGTAACTTTGCACATTATTTATATAATGCATTGCATAATGAAGCAAAATTTACCGATAGAGAGTCACCCATTTCCTCCATTTCTGCCAGATGGGGCAAGAGTGCTAATGTTGGGCACATTCCCGCCAAAGCCAAACAGATGGGCGATGGAATTTTTCTACCCTAACAAGACAAACGATATGTGGAAAATTATGGGGCATATTTTTTATGCCGACCGTTTCAAGTTCTACAACGCGGAGCAGCGCACCTATCGTCTGGAAGAAATCAAGGCATTCCTCACGGAGCAGCATATCGCCCTCTACGATACCGCCACCCGTGTGCGCCGCCTGAAAGACAATGCAAGCGACAAATTCCTTGAAATTGTCGAAGCCATTGATTTGAAGGCTTTTTTCGCCACTTGCCCAACGCTTGAGGCGGTGGTTACGGCAGGGGAGAAGGCCACGGGCGTGATAGCCTCGATGACAAACGTGGAGGTTCCCAAAATGGGAGAGATGGTGGAGTGTGAATATGCCGGGCATCGGTTCAAATTGTTCAGAATGCCATCGTCGTCTCGTGCCTATCCGCTGGCTTTAGAAAAAAAAGCTGAGGCATATTGCAAAATGTTTCGCCAATTAGGCTATGAAATTTAAATGATTATTTGTATCTTTGCACTCGCAATCAGAATTAAAAGATGAAGAAGCAAACAATTCAATTGCTCATTGGGGCAATCATATTGGTGGCATTAGTGGCCTCAGTTATTGTTTATATGCCAAATTTGGACGCTCAAACGCTCTACAATTGGTTTAAAGACAATATGGGTTACACGCTGATATTCTTGCTGATGGCTGTTGAAAGTTCCTTCATTCCATTCCCAAGCGAGATTGTAGTGCCTCCTGCCGCATACTTTGCATGTTCAGGTGCAGGTAATGCGAATATCAACGTGGTGATGGTGGTGCTGGTTGCCACATTGGGCGCTTTAGTGGGCGCATGTGTGAATTATGTCATTTCAATGTTCATTGGCCGACCTGTGGTTTACGGTTTCGCGAACAGTAGAATCGGTCACATGTGTTTGATTGATGCCGAGAAAGTGGAAAAGGCGGAAAAGTATTTTGCCGACCATGGTTCAATCTCCACATTCTTGGGACGCTTGATTCCTGGCATACGTCAGTTGATTTCAATTCCTGCTGGCTTGGCACGCATGAACTTCCTTAAGTTCTCGGTGTTCACCACTCTTGGAGCTGGCATTTGGAACGTGGCATTAGCGACTCTTGGCTGGTGGTTAAGCACTTTCGTTGCAGAGCCTGATTTATACGCTCAGCTCGAAGCCAACAACAAATACCTCACTTACGCAGGTTTTGCATTGCTTGGAATTATTGTTTTATACATTGCTTATAAAGGCTTAAAAGGCTCACCAAAGAAAGGATAATATGAAAGTATCACCTTCACTTCTGTCGGCAGATTTCGCCCATTTGGCTGAAGAACTGGAATTTATCAATGCCAGTGATGCTGATATGCTTCACCTCGATGTGATGGACGGAGTGTTCGTGCCCAACATTTCATTCGGTTTTCCCGTGATGAAATATGTGAATAAGCATTGTCAGAAGCCATTAGATGTGCACTTGATGATCGTTGAGCCTCAAAAATTTGTGGGTGAAGTGAAAGATTGTGGTGCAGAGATAATGACAGTTCACTACGAGGCTTGCGTTCACCTCAACAGAGTGGTGCAGCAAATCCATGATGCTGGCATGAAAGCAGGCGTATCAATCAACCCAGCCACACCAGTGTGTTTGCTCAAAGACATACTGCAAGATGTGGATTTGGTGCTGCTGATGTCGGTGAATCCTGGATTTGGAGGACAGAAATTCATTTCTGGAACAATAGAAAAAGTAAAAGAACTTCGCCAACTCATCGCTGCCACTGGTAGCAAAGCCATCATTGAAGTTGATGGTGGTGTGAATGCCGAAACCGGCGCAAAATTAGCCGAGGCTGGAGTTGACATGGTGGTTGCTGGCAACTATGTTTTCAAATCAGAAGACAGAACTGCCGCAATAGCATCACTGAAGAAGTTGTAGACATATTGGAAAGGTGCCGGAGTGGCCGAACGGGACGGTCTCGAAAACCGTTGTACCCTTACGGGTACCGAGGGTTCGAATCCCTCCCTTTCCGCAATAAATCTTGAAAATCAGTAAATTACAAAACAAACACCCAATTTTACACCCAATAATGTAAAGTTGGGTGTTTTCTTTTTTAGGATAATCTTCAAATTGTTGAT
>ERZ1026852.297-NODE-297-length-33797-cov-5.268241_pt1 | contig 33797 bp, 29 predicted proteins | sample MGYA00380156_ERZ1026852 | MGnify/ENA primary metagenome ERZ1026852 (study PRJEB33269, sample SAMEA4719792) | human gut metagenome | biome: human-associated habitat; feature: organic feature; material: feces | place: Cameroon | collected 2013-10 ...
TGTTCGTTTTGAGACAGGTGAAGGTCTTGAGAAGAAGAACGAGGATTTCGCAGCAGAAGTAGCAGCTCAGATGGCTGGAAACTAAGCAATAAAAAGATTAATAGAACGCCTGATATACCGCTTTGGCATGTCAGGCGTTTTTTCAATTTATAAATGAATCGGAGATGAAAGACATGAAGAAATATAAGATGCTTATTTTTGATATGGATGGAACGATTTTGTACACCTTAGAGGATCTGAAGAACACGACTAATTATGCGCTTAACGAGCATGGATTTCCGGAGCGTACATTGGAAGAAGTGCGCCGGTTTGTCGGAAATGGAATTCATAAGCTGATTGAACGTGCGGTTCCGGAAGGAACTTCGGATGCAGATATCGAAGCCGTGTTCACAACATTTGAAATCTATTATAAGGATCATTGCATGGATACAACAAGGCCATATGATGGTATTAATGACCTGCTTACGAAGCTACGTGCGAAAGGGTATATGACTGCGGTTGTATCAAACAAGGTGGACTTTGCAGTTCAGGATCTGGTGAAGGATTTCTTTATCGGACAATTTGACATTGCAATCGGGGAACGCGAGGGTGTGCGTAAGAAACCGGCACCGGATTCTGTATATGAGGTAATGAAGGAATTTGATCTTTCCAAGGACGAGGTAATCTATATCGGAGATTCGGATGTGGATTACGCAACTGCAAGAAATGCGGGTGTAGACTGTATCTTAGTGGAATGGGGCTTCCGCGACCGGGCATTTCTAGAGTCGCTTGGTGCGACTGTATTCGCGAAGAAGCCAGAGGATATTCTGGACATAGTCAGATAAAACAGTGTAAAATGTGAAAAGAGTATGAACTGTTAGCACTTTCTATTGTTGAGTGCTAAAGTAGGTGCTATAATAGCTCGTGTTCATTAAAGATTTTTACGGAAAATGGAAGGGAGCATGGAATGTTACGTATTTTTAAGAATTTCCGGAAACAGGAAGTAGTACTGGCTCTTTTCAGTGTGGTATTTGTAGTGGCACAGGTCTGGCTTGAGTTAAAACTGCCGGATTATATGCGGGAAATTACATCACTGATTACGACACAGGATAGTGCGATGCACGATATCCTGATTGCAGGCGGAAAAATGTTACTTTGTGCGTTCGGCAGTTTATTGGTAACGGTACTGGTAGCTGTCTGTGCATCACGGATTGCTTCGAATTTCAGTGCAATCGTACGTGGAAAGTTATTTGACAAGGTACAGTCTTTTTCAATGGAAGAGATCGGACGGTTTTCAACAGCGAGTCTGATCACGCGTTCCACAAACGATGTGACGCAGGTGCAGATGCTGATTGTAATGGGGCTGTCTATCATGCTGCGAGCGCCGATCATGGCGGTGATGGCTATCTTGAAGATTGTTGATAAGAGCTGGCAGTGGACACTCTCCACAGGCGTTGCGGTAGTTGTATTATTGGTTGTCGTTATTATCTGCGTCAGCTTATGTATGCCGAAGTTTAAGCGCTTACAGAGTCTGACGGATGATATCAATCAGGTGACACGCGAGAATCTGACAGGTTTGAACGTTGTTCGTGCCTATAATGCGGAAGCATATCAGGAGGAGAAGTTCGAGAAGGTCAACGAGGATCTGACAGATACCCATTGGTTTACATCAAAGACTATGGCGTTTATGATGCCGACGATTATGATGATCATGAATGGACTTTCGCTTGCTATTTATTGGATTGGTGCGGTTTTAATCAATGATGCACAGGATATGCAGGGCAAGTTCTCCCTGTTCTCAGATATGGTTGTATTTTCTTCTTATGCAATGCAGGTAGTTATGTCGTTCATGATGTTAGTTATGATCTTCATTATGCTGCCGCGTGCGTCGGTTGCTGCAAAACGTATCTTAGAGGTGTTAGACACTGAGCCATCTATCGAGGATGGAACGAGAGATACGTTCCCGGTTATGAAGGATGGAGAAGTGGAATTCAAGGATGTCAGCTTCAAATATCCGGACGCAGAAGAGTATGTGTTGGAACATATTTCTTTCTCGGCAAAGAAGGGCGAGACAATCGCTTTTATCGGTGCAACCGGATGTGGTAAGAGTACCGCTATCAACCTGATTCCACGGTTTTATGATGTGACAGATGGTGAAGTATTAGTCGATGGCGTGAATGTAAAGGAATATACGCAGGAGGCACTGCATAACAAGATCGGATATGTCAGCCAGAAGGCAATTTTGTTCTCCGGAACAATTGCAGACAATGTGGCATATGGCGAAAACGGAAAAGCACCTGCCACACAGGAAGACATTGCGATGGCAGTGAAGGTCGCGCAGGCAAGTGAGTTTGTAGAGAAGAAGGATCAAGGTTACGCGGGTTATGTAGCGCAGGGCGGTTCAAACTTCTCAGGCGGACAGAAACAGCGTCTGTCGATTGCACGTGCGATTGCCAGACAACCGGAGATCCTGATCTTCGATGATTCGTTCTCGGCACTGGACTATAAGACAGACAGAATCCTTAGGGAAGCACTGCGCAAGGAATGTAAGGATGCGACGAAGATCATCGTTGCACAGCGAATCGGTACAATCCGGGATGCGGATAAGATCATCGTGTTAGACGACGGACAGATCGCAGGTATGGGAACGCACGACGAACTTATGAAGAACTGCGAAGTGTACCAGGAAATCGCATATTCTCAGTTATCAAAGGAGGAGCTTGCATAATGGAAAAAGATAATTATGAAGTAGGTCAGAATAATCGTGCTCCAAAGGTTCCTCGTCACGGTCCGGGCAGAGGCATGCGCCCCGGCGAAAAAGCAAAGAACTTCAAAGGTACATGGGCAAAGCTTCTTACTAACTGTAAGAAATACTGGGGTGCCATGATATTTGCGATTATCTGCGCAGGTATTGGAACCGTATTAACGTTGATTGGTCCTGATAAATTATCCGAGATGACTGATCTTATCACCGAAGGGGTGATGACCGGGATTGATATGGATGGAATCAAACGGATTGGAATTACGCTCATCTGCTTCTATGGATGCAGTGCGTTGCTATCTCTGATCCAGAACCTGATCATGGGGTATGTGACACAGCAGGTGTCAAAGGGACTTCGAAGCGATATCTCCAAGAAGATCAACCGTCTGCCGATGTGGTTTTACAATCAGACATCGACCGGAGATGTATTATCCCGTGTAACAAACGATGTTGATACGATTGCACAATCTTTTAACCAGAGCATGGGAAATCTTGTGACAGCGGTTACGCTGCTTCTTGGCTCGCTCATTATGATGATAAAGACCAATATCATAATGACGGCTGCGGCGATACTTTCAACGTTGCTTGGATTTGTATTCATGACTCTGATTATGAGCAAATCCCAGAAATATTTTGCGAGACAGCAGATGCATCTCGGGGAAATTAACGGACATGTCGAGGAGATCTATGCCGGACACACAGTTGTGAAGGCGTATAATGGCGAGGCAAAATCAAAGGCAAAGTTCGATGAGATGAATGAAAATCTGCGTGACAGTGCCTTTAAGGCACAGTGCCTCTCCGGACTTATGATGCCGCTTATGACATTCATCGGTAACCTTGGCTATGTGGCGGTTTGTATTGTCGGTGCGCTTCTTGTAATGAATGATAAAATATCATTTGGTGTGATTATTGCGTTTATGATGTATGTACGTTACTTCACACAGCCACTCAGCCAGATTGCACAGGCGATGCAGGCATTGCAGTCTGCGGCTGCTGCCGGCGAGCGTGTGTTTGAGTTTACTGAAGCAGAAGAGATGGAGGATGAGAGCGCCAAGACGAAGAAGCTTAACAATGTGAAGGGGGAGGTATCCTTTGAACATGTCAAGTTTGGCTATAAGGACAGCGATAAGGTTGTCATCCATGATTTCTCAGCTGTGGCAAAACCGGGACAGAAGGTCGCGATTGTCGGACCGACAGGTGCCGGTAAGACTACGATGGTCAATCTTTTAATGCGGTTCCATGAGATCTTAGATGGTGATATTAAAATTGATGGTGTATCTATCAAGGATATGACGCGGGAAGAAGTACACGACCAGTTCTGTATGGTATTACAGGATACATGGCTTTTTGAAGGAACGGTTCGTGAGAATCTCGTATATAGTCAGGAAAATGTACCGGAAGAAAAGATTGAACAGGCATGCAAGGCAGTTGGCTTGCACCGCTTTATCCGTAGTCTGCCGAAGGGCTATGATACGGTGTTGAATGATCAGGTTAACCTGTCACAGGGACAGAAGCAGCAGCTTACCATCGCGCGCGCGATGATTGCAGACCGCCCGATGCTGATATTAGATGAGGCGACAAGCTCTGTCGATACGAGAACCGAGCTTATTATCCAGAGAGCCATGGACGAACTGATGAAGGGAAGAACTTCGTTTGTAATTGCACACCGGCTTTCTACAATCAAGAATGCTGATCTGATCCTTGTATTGAAGGATGGCGATATTATCGAGAGCGGTACGCATGAGGAGCTGCTTGCGAAGAAGGGCTTCTATGCGGATCTCTACAACAGCCAGTTCGAGCAGGCGTCATAAAAATAAATTTGGAATCAGGACAAGCGCTCCCTGCATACATTTATGTGAATGTATGTAGGGAGCTTTTTATATGAGAAAGATAACGACAAGGAGAATCCGGCAGTCCGTTGTTGCAAGTGTTGTCGGAGTGACATGTATTTTTTCCTGTGGAAATCTGGAGACTGCATTTGCAGAAACAGCAACTGTGACAGATGCGACAGCGGGGGATGCAACGGCAGGAGATGCAGGACAGGATATAGATATTCAGTCTGAAGGCGTCATGACAATTGGAGATGCAGTTGTACAGACCGATGCAAGAGAAACAGATGCAACACAAACAGATACGGCAGGAACGGTTGCAACTGGCAAGGATAGTAAAATTGATGGCATTTTTCTGCTGAATGCTCAGGAGGCAGGTTTACAGGTAAGCAGCAAAAAATATGAAGGAGAATATCATATAGATTACATCTTGTCACACTGCAGTTATTTTGTACAAAGTGACCTCGAAGGAGATACTGTCGCAGATACAGTTGGCACGGTCATAGTTGGAAATCGTCTGAATCTGAAAAACAGTGTTGGAAAGGTAAAAGCAGCAGCGTCCTATGCAAGGTACCTGATTGATCTTAATGATTATCTCGTTGATTCATGGAATGACACGACAGGAATTGATACGAACTTTTATTATACAGAAAGTTATCTGTCCTACAAGGACTGGCTGACAAACCGCATGGTAAAGGTTGCAGATGATTATATCAATATGGATGAGGCATTTGCAGTGATCAAACAGGAATCCCAGGCATTGGAAAAAGCAGGGCAGGCCGGATATGAGGAACAGGGTAACCTGATTATTGATTTTTCCAATTCCAGAACAATCACAGTCAGCGGAGAGCAATTTTCAAATGCAAGGCGTGTGATCCTGAAAAATGTAACTGCGGAGGACATTTTCTCAAACGCGTATACAATCTCTATTTCAGGGGATGGAGATTATACATTGGATACTTCGAAAATTGAAATTGGAGGTACGGCATTAAACAATAATTATTTCCTTAATCTGGCGAAAAACAGACCAGGCGGTGTGCAGGGCGGCCAGTATTACAATGGCGGATTTGGATTGACCTGGAATTTCCCGGATGCAAAAAATATTACAGCGAACTTTTTGACAGGTCATATCATTGCACCATCCGGAAATGTTTCACTGATAGGGGGAAATCACGAGGGACAGGTAATTGCACAAAATGTAAAGTCAAGTTCGGAGTCGCATTTCTACCCGTATAATGTAACAACAGAAACAACGACAACTGAGGCAACTACGACGGAAAGAACAACGACAGAGACTACAACGACCGAAGCAACCACGACGGAAAGTACGACGACAGAGACTACAACGACAGAAACAGTCACTACGGAAAGTACGACGACAGAAACTACAACGACAGAGACAATCACGACGGAAAGTACGACGGCAGAGACTACAACAACTGAGGCAGTAACAACGGCAGAGGGTACTGCAACCACAGAAGAGACAACGACAGAAAATGTTATCACAACGAGAGCAACATTTGTTGAGCCACCAAAAGCAAGCTCTACGTCAAGACCGGTTCCGGAAACTGAGATATGGGCGGAAACGGATGAAGTGAGAACCGGGGATTCCATGGCTCTTGGAATAGTTATTACATTGCTGGTTGCATCTGCGGGAGGAGTTTTATTGTTTGCTGCACTTCATGAACATAAAAAGAAATAATCTGCATATAAGTAATTATAAGAGATGGCGGATGCGTGATAAATGCAGAGAATGAAACGATATCTGACAGTAATTCTGGCGGCAGTATGCCTGCTCCCCTCCATATGTGTAATGCGGAGCGGGCAGGCAGCTGTCTGTCTGCCTGAACAATCGAATTATGAAATTGAAAAACGTGCATGCTGGATTTCCTATATCGATATAGAAGAAAACCTGGCAGAAAAAAGTGAAGCAGCATTCCGGGCGAAAGTACATGCTATGTATGAGGAAGTAAAAAAATATGGTATGAATACAGTAATCGTACATGCACGGGCGATGGGAGATGCTTTCTATCCATCCGAATATTTCCCGTATTCTGAATATTTGTCTGAAACCCGGACTTATCCGGGTTATGATCCATACGCAATCATGGTTTCAGTTGCACATGAGGAGGGACTTTGCTTTGAAGCATGGATCAATCCTTATCGTCTGTCGATGGGGGAAGAGACAACCGTAAGCTTTGAAAATACGTCATTTTATACAGAATATCAGTCTATGATATTGGAATATAAGGGGCAGAATGGTACATGTCTGGCACTGAATCCTGAAAATCCGGAAGCACAGCAACTGGTCATAGATCAGATAGTTGAGATTCTGGACCGGTATCCGGTCGATGGAATCCATTTTGATGATTATTTTTTTGTTGATGGTATGCAGGATAGCCTGTCGCAGGAAAAAAAGATGCAGGTGGTCAATGCGTTGATACAGAATGTGTATCAGACAATCAAACAGAAAAATTCGGATTGTGAGTTTGGAATCAGTCCGGCAGGGAATCCGGACTATGCGCGTAGCCAGGGGGCTGACATTGACACATGGCTTTCGCAGGATGGGTATGTTGATTATGTCATGCCGCAGATTTACTGGACGGATCGTTATAAGATAGGGGATGAAGAAGTTCCGATGTTTTCCAATCGGTGCGAGGAGTGGCTGAAACTACGCACAAATATGTGTATTAAACTTTATATTGGTCTTGCGCTTTACCGTGTTGGAGAAAATTCGGACACAGATCTGGACTGGTCGTTTCGCACAGATAATCTGGCAGGGCAATGTGCGCAAAGCTACGGTATGGGATATGATGGTTTTGCTTTATTTCGTTATGCATATCTCAGGGAGAACGGGACACAGCAGGAACTTCAAAATTTATATGATTATCTGAAAAGACAAACCGGTATTCTTACATCAGACCTGGATGCTGGTATTGTATATACCGTTCATACATCAGAATTTGGCTGGCAGGAGGCAAAAACAGATGGCATTGTAGCAGGTTATCCCAGACAGGATTTGTTTTTAGCTGCTGTGCGTATCCAGCTTGGAGCCAACATGCCAGAAGGAAATGTGCGATATGTCGTAGAGCTGGCGCAGGGACCGAGTGAATGGTGTATGGATGGGGAACTGGCAGGAAGTGCAGAGAAGGCGAATCCATTGTTTGGAATCCGCATCAATCTGACGGGGAAAATTGTTGAAACCTACGATATTACTTATCGTGTGTATGTATCTGAACAGGGATGGACTGCGTGGGGAAGAAATGGTTCTTATGTCGGTGGAGATGCAATGCAGGCGTTGCAGGTAAAACTTGTAAAAAAGGCCGAATAAGTACTTGCAAAAGAATGAAAACATGTTATAATATATAAGACTTGAATACAGATGACGCAGAGTGGGTTATAAAAACCCACTCTTTGTTTTTGAAAAGGCAAAAAAGTCAGAAAGGTGGCAGACGTGAAAAAACAGGAAATTGAACAGCATTGCACTGAGCTTGTGACACCGATTATCGAAGAAAATGGGTTTGAGCTGGTGGATGTAGAGTACGTAAAGGAAGGCTCTGATTATTATCTGCGTGTGTACGCGGATAAAGAAGGCGGCATCAACATTGATGACTGTGTTCTGATCAGCCGGAGCTTGGAAGAAAAACTGGATGCTGCGGACCGGATGACAGACCCGTATATTTTGGAAGTGAGCTCACCGGGACTAACAAGACCGCTTAAGAAGGACAAAGATTTTAAACGGAATCTTGGTAAGAAGGTGGAGGTAAAGCTTTACCGTGCGGTAGATGGCAGTAAGGAATTCGAGGCGGTTCTGACGGGATACACCGACACAACAATCGCATTGCAGCTCGATCCGGCGGAAGAACCAAAAGAATTTTCAAGAAACGATATTTCTATGATAAGATTGGCATTTGAGTAGAAGAGGAGGATAAAAAAATGTCAGAGATTATTGATGCTTTAAATCAATTAGAGCGCGAAAAAAGTGTCAGCAAGGAACTGGTGATGGAGGCAATTGAGAAATCATTGGTTGCAGCATGCGAGAAAGATTACGGAAAGAATGTACTTGTGGAAGCACACATGGATCGTGAAACTGGTGCAATCACAGTTGTACGCAAGAAGGAAGTTGTCGAGGAAGTGGAAAATGATGAGAATCAGATTTCACTGACACAGGCAAAGGCAATGGATGACAAGTATGAGATCGGCGATTTTGTAGAGTATCCATTGGAGTCTATGGACTTTGGCCGTATGGCAGCACAGAAAGCAAGAAGCATTATCATCCAGAATATCAAAGAGGGTGAGCGTGATGCAATTTATGAGCGTTTTGCATGCAAGGAGCATGATATTGTCAATGGTGTGGTACAGCGTTTCGTAGACAACACGATCTATATCAGCCTTGATGAGAAGACTGAAACAAGACTCAAGGAAAATGAGCAGGTAAAATCGGAGCATTACAAGGTTGGCGACCATATCAAACTGTATGTGGTTGAGGTAAAGAAGCCGGAGAAGAAAGAAAACAAGCGTAAGGACGGCAAGGATAAGAAGAACAATACAGGTATCAACATCCATGTATCCCGTACGCATCCAGAGCTTGTAAAGCGTTTGTTTGAAAATGAGATTGAAGAGATCCAGAATGGTGTTGTAGAGATCATGGGTATCTCCAGAGATGCAGGTTCCCGTTCGAAGCTTGCAGTACGTTCGTTAGATCCGAACGTAGATCCGGTTGGTGCATGTGTCGGTATGGCAGGTGCAAGAGTTAACACAATCGTTGATGATTTGAAGGGTGAGAAGATTGATGTTATCGCATGGGATGAGAATCCGGAGGTGTACATCAAGAATGCGCTTAGTCCATCCGATGTCATCTGGGTACAGGCATACACAGAGGAGCAGGACGGAAAGCAGAAGAAGTGTGCAAGAGTCGTTGTACCGGACGATCAGTTGTCACTTGCAATTGGCAAGGAAGGACAGAATGCAAGTCTGGCTGCAAAGCTGACTGGTTATAAGATTGATATCAAGAGTGAGTCGCAGGCACGTGATCTGGGTATGATTATAGATGATTATGATGAAGATTATGCCGATGACTATGAAGATGAGGAGTAGATAACTTGGCAAAGCAGATACCGCTTCGACAGTGTGTAGGCTGTCGGGAGATGAAACCAAAGACAGAGCTTGTCAGAGTCATTAAGACGCCGGAAGATGAGATATGTCTGGACAAGACCGGAAGAAAAAATGGGCGAGGTGCATACATTTGCTTAAATCAGGCGTGCCTGGAGAAAGCAAAAAAATCAAAGGCACTGGATCGTTCATTAAAGACAGAGATTCCGGAGGAAATCTACCAGACCATCGCAGAGGAGATGATATAGTTGGTACAAAATCAGAATCGTGCGTTGTCTATGCTTTCAATTGCGGCAAAGGCAGGAAAAGTGCAGAGTGGCGGATTCCTGACCGAGAAGGCGATTCAGGAGGGCGTTGCATATTTTGTGATCATAGCAGAGAATGCATCAAACAACACGCAGAAGAAATTTATGGATAAATGTAAGTATTATGAGATTCCATATACGATCGCGTTTGACAGTACAACGCTGGGCAGACAGATCGGAAAACAGGATCGGACAGTACTTGCAGTGACTGATGCAGGTCTGGCAAAACAGATTTCTGACAAGTTGGATTAGTTTAAGATTGGAGGTGTAACCCATGAGAGTACACGAGTTTGCAAAACAGTTGACAGCAGAACTTGGAAAAGAAGTAAAAAGCAGTCATATTATTGATATATTGAGCAGCAAAAAAGAGGGGTTAAAAGCACAGAGCAGCATTGATGAGTCGATGATGAAATTTGTGCGGGAGTCTTTGGTCGGAAACAAGCCGGCTGAGGCAAAGAAAGAAACGCCAAAGAAGGAAGAACCAAAGAAGGAAGAAGCAAAGAAGGAGACGCCAAAGAAAACAGAAGCTCCAAGGCAGGAAAACAAGAAAGCACAGCCGAACAACAATGCTAATTCCGGCAATCAGAACAACCTGAATAAGAAGAACAATAATAACAATAATAACCAGAACCGTAACAACAATCAGGGTAAGAACAATAACAATAACGGAAATAATCAGGGCAGAAATAATAACGGTAATAACAATAAGCAGAATAATAACCAGAACAATCAGGGTAAAAATAATGCAAACAAGCCTGCAAATGGCAACAACCAAAATGGTGCCAAGCAGGAGAGCCGTGGTACAAATTTCCGAAATGCGGTAAGCAATAACCGGAATACAAGAAATAACAACAATAATAACAATAATAACAATCGTTTTAATAACAACCGGAATAATAACAATAAGAATCATCAACCTGCACCGAAGAAACAGGAGCCGGTAGAACCAGTGATCAAGACAATCAAACTGCCGGAGGTTCTGACTGTAGGTGAACTTGCAAGCAAAATCAAAGTTCCGGTTGCACAGCTGATCAAGAAGATGTTTATGGCAGGTAAGATGTACAATGTAAACTCTGACCTCCCATTTGAGGAGGCTGCAGAGATTGCTCTGGAATATAACTTTATTGCTGAGGAAGAGGAAAAGGTCGATGTGATCGAAGAACTTCTCCGTGAGGAGGAAGAGGATGAGGCAGATATGACCTCCAGACCACCGGTTGTCTGCGTTATGGGACACGTTGATCATGGTAAGACATCGCTGCTCGATGCAATCCGTAATTCTGATGTAACGGCTGGTGAGGCCGGTGGTATTACACAGCATATCGGTGCATCTGTAGTATCGATCAATGGACAGAAGATTACGTTCCTGGATACACCGGGACATGAGGCGTTTACAGCCATGCGTATGCGTGGTGCACAGTCCACAGATATCGCAATTCTGGTTGTAGCAGCCGATGATGGTGTTATGCCACAGACGGTAGAGGCTATCAACCATGCAAAAGCAGCTGGTATCGAGATCATCGTTGCAATCAATAAAATTGATAAGGAAAGTGCCAATATCGACCGTGTAAAGCAGGAGCTGATGGAATATGAGCTGGTACCAGAGGACTGGGGTGGTTCAACAGTATTCTGTCCGGTATCCGCACATACAAAAGAAGGTATTGACAATCTTCTGGAAATGATTATTCTGACCGCAGAGATTCTGGAGCTTAAGGCAAACAAGAACCGGAAGGCACGTGGTATTGTAATTGAGGCACAGCTTGACAAGGGACGTGGTTCTGTGGCAACTGTATTGGTTCAGAAAGGTACTCTGCATGTGGGAGACTGCCTTGCAATCGGTGATGTACATGGTAAAGTTCGTGCAATGTTTGATGACAAGGGACGCAAGGTGAAGGAAGCAACACCTTCTATGCCGGTTGAGGTACTTGGCTTAAATGGTGTTCCGAATTCCGGTGAAATTGTGATTGCTACAGAAAACGAGAAGGAAGCACGTACGATTTCTGAGGCATTTATCAATCGGGGTAAGGAGAAGCTGATCGCTGATACAAAACAGCGCATGTCTCTGGATGATCTTTACAACCGGATTCAGGAAGGCAATGTAAAGGATCTGAACCTCATCATTAAGGCAGATGTACAGGGTTCTGTAGAGGCAGTCAAGCAGAGTCTGCTCAAGCTTTCCAATGAGGAAGTGGCTGTCAAATGTATCCACTCTGGTGTTGGTGCCATCAATGAGAGTGACGTGATTCTTGCTTCTGCAAGTAATGCGATTATCATTGGATTTAACATCCGTCCCGACAACCAGGCAAAAGAGGTTGCAGAGCGTGAAAAGGTTGATATCCGTCTGTATCGTGTTATCTATAATGCAATCGAGGATATCGAGAGTGCGATGAAGGGTATGCTCGATCCGATTTTCGAGGAGAAGGTTATCGGACATGCAGAGGTTCGTCAGACTTACAAGGCCTCCGGTGTTGGTACAATCGCAGGTTCGTATGTTTTAGATGGTACAATACAGAGAGGCTGCAAGGTTCGGATCAGCCGGGAAGGTGAGCAGATCTTCGAGGGCGAGCTTGCATCTTTGAAGCGTTTTAAGGATGATGTAAAGGAAGTTAAGACAGGATTTGAATGTGGTCTTGTTATGGATGGATTCAATGATATCAAGGAAGGCGATATTATTGAGGCATATATTATGGTTGAGGTACCAAGATAGAAATGAGAAAAACAAGTCATAAATCACAGCGGATTAACGGGGAAGTTCAAAAAGAGCTTTCCAGGATTATCCGGATGGAGTTAAAGGATCCACGTATCAATCCCATGACATCGGTAACAGATGTCATGGTGACACAGGATCTGAAATATTGTAAGGCATATATCAGTGTATTAGGAGATGCAGAGTCTGGTGCAGAAACGTTAAAGGGTCTGGAGCAGGCGAGTGGATTTATTCGCCGCGAGCTGGCGCGTACAATCAATCTTCGAAATACACCGGAGCTTACGTTTGTGTTGGATACATCGATTGAGTACGGAAATTATATGTCCAAACGTATCGATGAGGTAATCAAAGAGGATCAGAGTAAGCAGAATGAAGAAGCGTGAGTTATTAAATCTAATTGAAGATGCAAAGACAATCGGAATATTCGGGCATATCCGCCCGGATGGCGATTGTGTTGGTTCATGCCTGGGTTTGTATAATTATATCCGGGATAATTATGACGCAGAGGTAACTGTTTACCTTGAGAAGATTCCAGATAAGTTTTCATTCTTAAAGGGAGCGGATGCGATCTGCCATGAACCGGAGTCACGTGAGTTAGATCTTGCAATCTCTCTGGATTGTGGTGATCGTGACCGGCATGGAAGCTTTTATGAGCTTTTCGGCATGGCAAAGAAAAGTGCCTGCCTGGATCATCATAGAAGTAACCGAGGGTTTGGTGATTATTACTATTGTGATGCAGATGCTTCTTCTGCAAGTGAAGTGTTGTTCCGGCATATCGAACCGGATAAGATCTCGCTTGCATGTGCAGAGTGCCTGTATCTAGGAATCGTGCATGATACCGGTGTATTTAAATATGCAGCATGTACAAAGGATACGATGCAGGCAGCCGGTGAATTGCTTGCACATGGCGTGGACGCACAGAAGATTATCGATGATACCTTTTACAGAGTCAGCTATAAACAGAATCTGTTGATGGGACAGGCAATGGTCAATGCAAAGCTGGCATTGTCCGGACAGGTTGTATACACTTTTGTGACAAAGGAAATGTTTGAGACCTTTGGCTGTGGAAAGGAAGAGACAGACGGGATTGTTGACCGCATCCGTGTGATCGATGGCGTAGAGGTGGCGATATTTGTATATCAGCTTGGTGACGCTATGAAGGTCAGCCTGCGATCGATCCGTAAGGTCGATGTGAGCAGAATCGCAGTTGCATATGGTGGTGGCGGACATATCCGTGCAGCCGGGTTTGAAGTAACCGGCGATTTTGATACAGTGGTTGCAGATATTATAAAGAGGATAGAGGAACAGCTTTGATAGACGGGATTTTGAATGTATATAAAGAACAGGATTTTACCTCGTTTGATGTAGTGGCAAAGCTTCGTGGAATTTTAAAACAGAAAAAAATCGGACATACCGGGACACTGGATCCAATGGCAGAAGGTGTCCTGTTGGTCTGTCTGGGGAAAGCAACGAAGCTGGTAGATCTTCTGACAGAAGGAGATAAATGTTACCGTGCGACAATGAAACTTGGCTACGAGACAGATACGGAGGATGTGACAGGTGAGAAAACTGCGGAGAGCAATACGGCAGTGATGGCACAGCTGACACAGGCGGAGATAGAAGCTGCAATTATGTCTTTTGTTGGCAAATATGATCAGATACCACCGATGTATTCGGCAATTAAAAAAGATGGAAAAAAATTATACGAATACGCCAGAGCCGGGATTGAAATCAAGCGGGAAGCAAGACAGGTAGAAATCTATAAAATTTGTGATATTACAAGAGAATCAGCTGATACTTACAGCTTTGATGTATATTGCTCCAAGGGAACATATATCCGGTCGTTATGCCGGGATATCGGGAGAAAACTTTCCTGCTTCGCTGTGTTGTCCGGCTTGCTTAGAAAAGAAGTGCATGGATTTTTCTCGACAGATGCACTGACGTTACAGGAGATAGAAGAACGTCAGATAAATGGATGCTTGCAGGAAGCAATCCTGCCGGTAGATGCGCTTTTACAGCAATATCCGGCGTATGAAATTACCGAACAAGCAGAAAATTTTCTGAAAAATGGAAATAAATTATCCCCCCGATTTTTCAAAAATTTAGGCGAAAAACGGGATTTGCGGATCCGGGTATATTATGCAGGCAAATTTACAGCCCTGTATGATTATAAAGAGGAAGAACAGGTATACAAACCATTTAAAATGTTTTTATGAGGAAACCGACGTGAAGAAACTAGCATACAATGACGTGAATATAGCAGATACCGTTGTAGCACTTGGAAAGTTTGAGGGCTTGCATAAGGGACATATGCTCCTCATCAACAAAGTGTTACAGCTGTCTCATGAGACAGGAAAGCAGTCGGTCGTTTTCTCGATTGATATGCCGGGAACGAAGCGGATTTATACGATTCCGGAGCGGGACCGCCTGTTGGAGGAACTAGGTGTTGACTGGAATGTTACATGTGAGTTTACGAATAAATTTGCATCGATGAAACCGGAAGTATTTATCAAAGATGTGTTAGTGGAGCGACTGCACCCGGAATATGTAGTAGTTGGAAATGATTTTCGGTTTGGCAGGAACAGGCAGGGAGACGTAGCTTTGTTACAGGAATATGGAGCCGTGTATGGATATGAAGTTCTCGCGTTTGAGAAGCTGCGTGAAAAAGGAACCGTGATCAGTTCTTCGTATATCCGGGAACAGATTGAGCAGGGGCAGATGGATACGGTTCGTGAATATATGGGACGCCCATACAGTATTTCTGGGATTGTCCAATATGGAAAGCAGCTCGGAGCAACGATTGGATTTCCAACTGCAAACCTGATCCCGACGGAGGAAAAACTTTTAGTTCCGAACGGTGTATATGAGACAGGACTTATGATTGCCAATAAACGTTATCATGGGATTACGAATGTCGGAGATAATCCAACGGTCGATGATGATCATAAGATTAAAGTCGAGACACATGTCCTAGATTATGATGGAAATCTATACGGAACCTACTTGAAAATTGAATTTTTACGACAAATTCGAAAAGAAATTAAATTTGATAGCATTGAAGCCTTGAAAAATCAGATCAAATCGGATATACTAGAAATCGCGCACCAGTAGCTCAGTGGATAGAGCAATGGCCTCCGGAGCCATGTGCGGAGGTTCGATTCCTCTCTGGTGCATTTTTATATAGTTGTTCGAAGGAGGAGCTATGAGTAAGAAGGGTTCAAAAGAAAAGAAAGGCGTTGCGGGCTTATTACTATTTTTAGGCTGGATGATTTTTGTTCTGCTTGCAGTTGTTTTTTATTTCTATTTCTTTTCAGATTTAGATTTGAAAATGTTTAATAAAGACAAAGCAACACAGACAGATGCAACGCAGGAAGAACCGGCAGGTTTTTCTTATGAGACAAATGCTAATCTTGATATCAATTCTTTGATTATCGAATATTATGCAGCGTTAGCAGTATGTGATCAGAACAAACTGAAAAGCGTAGTGACTGATCCGAGTCAGTTTGATGATATGACGGTTTATCAGCAGCGGTCAGCTGTGATCAAGGCATATTCAAATGTTAACTGTTATACAATGCCGGGATATACAGAAGATGCAACATTGGTGTATGTGACAAGCAATTTAAGTCTTGCCAATATTACAAGTGTTCCACTTAATATCAATCGTTTTTATGTATTGAAGACAGCAGATGGATATAAGATTGATAATTCAGCACTTTCGCAGGAAGTTACGAATTATATTGAGACACAGAGTCAGTCAAATGATATTCAGAATCTGTACAGAGCAGTTCAGGATAATGTCAATAGCTGCATTGCAAATGATTCTGCATTTGCAGAGTTTTACAATACAATTAGTTCCGGACAATAAAAATAAGGGCTGTTGCTCGTCAACAGCCCTATTATTATATCCTTTCATCCTATAAGAAATCATCGGAGCCATCGTCTTCGTCATCTTCATCCGCTGCGCGCACATCAATGCCGCGTGGTGGAACAGGAGTCGAGAATACGATCTGGGTTTCCGTGTTTCCATATTTTTGGAGCTGGCCGATGAATGTATCCAGTTCCAGGGTGCTTGGAAAGCATACCTTGATCAACATGGAATATGCGCCGGTAACGCAATTACATTCCAGTACATTCGGACAAGCCTGTATAAATGGATAGAATTCCGGTTTTCGTTTTGGATCGAGTGCCATGTTTATAAAGGCTGTAATATGATAGCCAAGAGACACTGGGGCAACACTCGCGTGATAGCCGGAAATGATTCCGCTTTTCTCTAATCGTTCAATACGGGCAGAGACAGCAGGAGAGGAAAGAAATACTTTACTTGCCAGATGCTTCAGTGGATATCTGGCATTTTCCTGTAATAAGTGAAGAATTTTTTTATCAATATTATCCATAATATGCCTCCTTTACACTTTTTCTAAAATTTATAAAGCGATTATACAACTGTAAATACAAAAATGCAACAAAAAAATTAATTAAATTAAGAGGAAAACTATGTCTAACGAAATTCGATTAAATAAATACCTAAGTGAAGCCGGAATTTGCTCCCGAAGAGAAGCTGACCGGCTGATTGAAGCCGGGAAGGTAATGGTGGATGGAACGGTTGCAGATCTTGGAACACGGGTTGGTGAGACTTCAGTCGTTATCTGCAATGAAAAGCCGGTGCGGTTGCGTGTAAAAAAGGTAATCTATGCTTACAACAAGCCAATTGGCCAGGTCTGCACGTCGAAAGAAGCAGACAAGGACAGCATCTTCCGGTATGTGGAGTTCCCGGAACGGGTAAACTATGTAGGACGACTCGATAAGGATTCAACCGGGCTTTTACTGCTTACGAACGACGGAGATCTGGCAAATGAGATCCAGCGATCCAGAAATAATCATGAAAAGGAATATCATGTGCGTGTCAATACTGATATTACCGAAGATTTTATTAAGAAGATGTCGGAGGGTGTTGAAATCTTAGATACAGTGACAAAACCATGTAAAGTGAAGAAGACCGGGACACGGAATTTCTCGATTATATTGACACAGGGATTAAACAGACAGATTCGCCGTATGTGTGATGCTCTGCATGTACGGGTTGTACATTTGAAGCGTGTGCGTATTATGAATGTCCGGCTCGGAAACCTTAGACCGGGTGAGTACCGGATGCTAACGCGGGATGAAGAGAGGGAGCTTCGTAGCCTCGTGCAGAAGAGATCGGAATAGAAGATTGAAATAGAGAATCAGAATAAGCGATCGGAATAGGAGTGGAATAAAACTATGGATGCGAAGACAAAGCGTATGAAGGAATTAGTGGAACTGTTGAATCGGGCTTCCAAAGCATATTATCAGCAGGATACGGAGATTATGTCCAACCTGGAATATGATGCGTTATATGATGAGTTGGTGGCATTAGAGCAGGAGACCGGACTGATTTTATCGAAGAGTCCGACACAGCATGTCGGGTATGCGGTGATCAGTGAGCTGCCGAAGGAACGGCATCCGGCACCGATGCTATCATTGGACAAAACGAAGAGCGTCGAGGATCTGGCTGCATGGCTCGGAGATAAAACCGGTGTTATGTCGTGGAAGATGGATGGACTGACGGTCGTACTTACTTATGAGGATGGTGTGCTAGTAAAAGCGGTTACACGTGGAAATGGCGAAATCGGCGAGGTCATTACAAACAATGCGAAGGTATTTGCGAATCTGCCGAACCAGATTGCGTATAAAAGTCCGCTTACGATCCGCGGTGAGGCAGTTATTACCTACTCGGATTTTGAACGAATCAACGCGACGATTCCGGATATTGACAGCAAATACAAGAACCCAAGAAACTTATGCTCCGGTAGTGTACGTCAGCTTAATAACCGGATCACAGCCGAACGGAATGTGCATTTTTTTGCATTTAATATGCTTGATACCGGGGATGCGAAGATCGATGCTACGGTGAATTCGAAGTTTGATTTTCTGACATCGCTTGGCTTTGAGGTTGTGGAGCATGTCGATGTCACAGCGGCAACGATGCAGGAGAAGGTTGCGTATTTTGCCAAGAAGATTGAGACAAACGATTTCCCATCTGATGGACTCGTGCTTTCGTTTGATGATGTGGAATACGGCAAAAGCCTTGGACGGACAGCAAAGTTTCCACGGGATTCTATCGCATTTAAGTGGGCAGACGAAGAGGCGGAGACGACGCTTCGGCATATCGAGTGGAGTCCGTCCCGTACCGGACTGATCAATCCGGTGGCAGTCTTTGATGCGGTATCTCTCGAAGGGACATCCGTGAGCCGTGCCAGTGTACACAATGTCAGCATTGTGAAGCAGCTGCAGCTTGGTATCGGAGACACGATCAAGGTGTATAAGGCAAATATGATCATTCCGCAGATCAGTGAGAACCTGACGAAGTCCGGCACACTTGTAATTCCGGACACATGTCCTGCATGTGGCGGTAAGACAGAGATCCGCGAGGAGAATCAGGCGCAGACACTTGTATGCCCGAATCCGTCTTGCCCTGCAAAGGCAATCAAGTTGTTTACCCATTTTGTTTCGAGAAATGCAATGAACATTGACGGCTTATCGGAGGCAACGCTGCAGAAGTTCTTGGATTGTGGTTTTATCGAAGAGTTATATGATATTTACCGGATCGACCGCTATGAGGCGGAAATCGTGAAATTAGAGGGCTTTGGGCAGAAGTCTTATGACAATATGATGGAGAGCATTGAGGCAAGCCGCACGACACAGCTTGCGCGTGTCCTGTATGGACTTGGCATCCTGAACGTCGGTACCGCCATGGCGAAATCTATCTGCAAATATTTCAAAGATGACGTGGAGGCAATCATCCATGCGGATGCGGCACAGTTTGCGGAGATTGAGAAGATCGGCGATGTGATTGCAGAGGGGATTGTGGCTTATTTTGCAGATCCGAACAATATCCGGGTACTGCGTGAGATTTTGAAGGAAGTGACACTTGTTGTCGAGGAGAATACCGCACCGCAGGATCTCGAGGGGAAGACATTTGTCATTACCGGTTCACTCAATCATTTCGCAAACCGGGATGAACTGAAAAAAGTGATTGAAGACCGCGGCGGAAAAGTCGCAGGCAGTGTTTCTTCGAAAACCACGTATCTGATCAACAACGATGTATTATCTTCCTCATCGAAGAATAAAAAGGCGAAATCATTGGGAATTCCGATTATTTCCGAGGATGATTTCTTGCAGTTATAAAAATTTCGTGGTATGCTTTAGCTTTAGAATAGAAAAGAGGTTATAGAGATGCCGATTAGAATAGACAACGATCTGCCGGTAAAAAAAGTACTGGAACAGGAAAATATATTTGTAATGGATGAAAATCGTGCAACAACGCAGGATATCCGTCCACTTGACATTTTGATCTTAAATCTGATGCCGTTAAAGGAAGATACGGAGCTGCAGCTTCTGCGCAGCCTGTCAAACACACCATTGCAGGTAAATATCTCCTTTATCCGCACAATGTCCTATGAATCAAAGCATGTATCCGAATCCCATCTGGAACGTTTCTACAGTGACTTTGAACATGTAAAGAATAAGAAATGGGATGGGTTAATCATTACCGGAGCACCGGTGGAGAATATGGAGTTTGAGGAAGTGGAGTACTGGGATGAACTGACTGCCATCATGGACTGGTCTGTTACGAATGTTACGTCCACACTGCATATCTGCTGGGGTGCACAGGCGGGACTTTACTATCGTTATGGTGTGAAAAAATACCAGCTTCCAGAGAAGTTTTCCGGTGTGTATAAGCATTATACGTTCCATAAACGGACACCACTGGTACGTGGATTTGATGATTCGTTCTTAGTTCCGCAGTCCCGTTATACCGGTGTGGATAAACAGGCAATCGTCGACAATCCACTTCTGGAAATCGTCGCTGAGTCCGATATTACCGGACCATATCTGATTATCGGAGAAGATGGCAAGAATATCTTCGTAACCGGACATCCGGAGTACGATACATTTACACTCGATCAGGAATATAAACGCGACATCAAGCGTGGCTTAAATCCGAATATTCCGGTTAATTATTATCCGGATAATGATCCGGAGCAGAAACCGATCAAGTCTTGGAGATGTCATGCGAATACACTTTATGCAAACTGGCTCAACTACTATGTATACCAGAGCACTCCTTACGATTGGACGAAAAAGGTTACGGGTTAAGGGATGCTAGCTTCGTGATCGTGAGTATGTTATGAAGCAGGTAGCCGCAGAACATACCGCATATGTATGCATGGATGCCGAAATGTGGCACAAAGAAGATGATACATAAGATCCGCACGCTGATGCCGAGAATATTGTAGATTAAGTTCTGCGTGGCATAACCGATCCCATTCATAACGCTGGAAAGCGTTGTGGAGAGATAAATAAACGGACATAAAAATCCCATCAGCTGTAGCAGCGTTCCTGCTTCGGCACTTTTAAAGGCGAATGTACAGATTGGTTTTCCGAAGAGTATATATAGGATGCAGGCGAAGCTTCCAAGCATGATGCAGAAAAGAGCACTTGATACAAGTGCTTTTTTTATTGCTTCCGTATCGCGTTTCGCACACGCGTAAGAAATGGATGGAAGCAGCATCGTGGAAAGTGAGTTTGTGATCGTCGCCGGAAACAATAAAAACGGAATGACAATACCTGTGATGATGCCATACATTTCCATGCTTGTATCGGCGTTGTTGTAATACTGAAAAAGAAATGTCGGAAGTATGATTGCTTCAAAACTGGAAAATAACGTAAAAATCAGATTGTTGGAAGTAATCGGAATAATGTCTTTCAGCATTGGGATTATAAGGGACGATTTCTTCCCGGTTGATGGATGGGAATTTTTGCTTTGTAGTCTGCTGTTTTGGCTCTGATTTCTGTGGAAGAGCAGGTAACAGATGACTGCATAAAGTGTCGCTCCAATCTCGCCAATCACAACACCGAGAACTGCGGTTTTTGCATCGACATGCTCCTGCATGTAAGAGATTGCAAGAAGATAAACCGAACCGATCCGGATAATCTGCTCGATCAACTGACAGCTTCCTGAGAAAACCGGCTTTTCGTGTCCGATAAAAAATGCGTTGATACAGGCTTTGATTGCGACAAATGGAACTGCCGGTGACAGAAGCTGTAACAGGATACGGCAGTCGGTATTTTTCAGAATATGGATGGCGATAAAATCGCAGCCATAAAAAAAGCTGGCAGATACGAGCAGACTCAGTGTAAAGCTCAAAAGTCCACCGAGCCAAAGTACACGACGGGAATCGGAATCATTTTTCTTGCCAAGCAGATAAGATACGTGTTTGGTGATGGTAGTAGCGATTCCCTGACAGCAAAAAGAAATGCCTAAGATGTAAAGTGGAAATATAAGCTGATAAGTTCCAAGCTCCTTAACACCAATCAGCCTTGTCAGGAATATTCTATTATAAAAGCCGAGACATTTGGTCAGGATACCGGTTATGGTTAATACCAGGGTACCTTTGATGATGGTTTGTTTTGACATGATGATCAATTCCTGCCAGAGTCTTGGTTTATTATATTGGATTGGGCGATGAAATATGACAATTTATATGGATCACGCAGCGACGACGAGCACCCATCCGGAAGTGATTCGTGCCATGCAGCCGTACTTTCATGACAAATTTGCGAACCCTTCCGGCATTTACAGTATCGCAAAGGAGAACCGGCGGGAGATCGAGAAATGCCGCCAGATGATTGCTGATACATTACATGCGAAAAAGGACGAGATATATTTTACAGCAGGTGGTTCGGAGGGCGATAACTGGGCGTTAAAGGAGATTGCAGACACATACAGTAAAAAAGGCAGACATATTATCACGACGAAGCTGGAGCATCACGGAATCCTGCATACATGCGAATTCCTTGAAAAGCATGGATTCGAGGTCACATATCTGGATGTGGATATGTATGGACGCGTGAATCCGGTAGAGGTAGAACGTGCAATCCGGAAGAATACGATTTTAATATCCGTGATGTTTGCGAACAATGAGGTTGGGACAATACAGCCGATTGGAGAGATCGGCACAATTGCCAGACGGCATAATATATTATTTCATACAGATGCAGTGCAGGCGTATGGACAGATTCCAATTGATGTCGCATGTCTGCAGGTAGATCTGCTTACTGCGAGTGGACATAAATTCCGAGGTCCGAAGGGAACGGGATTTTTATATGTGCGGGAGGGGGTGAAAATGCAAAGTCTGATCCACGGCGGTGCGCAGGAAAGGGGACTCCGGGCCGGAACGGAAAATGTACCGGGTATCATCGGGCTTGCAACCGCAGCATACATTGCAGATGCGGCAATGGAACAGCGGATGCGGTATGAAATGCAGATCCGTGATTATATGATTGAAGAGCTGCTTACATCCATTCCATACAGCCGGTTGAATGGGCATCCGGAACAAAGGCTCCCAAACAACATCAATGTGTCCTTTCAGTTTGTAGATGGTGGGGCACTCTTGGTTATGCTGGATACACTTGGCATCTGTGCCTCCGGTGGATCGGCATGCACATCTGCATCAAAAGAACCATCCCATGTATTAAAAGCAATCGGGCTTTCCGATGAGCTGGCACGTGGTACGATACGTCTGACAATCGGGGAAGAGACAACAAAAAAGGATGCAGACTATGTAATTGCCTGCATCCGGGAACTCGTCGGTGGACTGCGGGAACAGTCACCTTTTTATGAGGATTACCGGTCACATGTGCATGTACCGGATTAAGGAATCTTATGGAATTCCGGTTTATGTTTTTTAAATGTCGTATAGTAACGGAAACCGTGAGAGTGCAACAGATCTCTTGCGACATCAAAGCCGTAGCCGATATGCTCCGCATGATGTGCATCGCTTCCGATGGTGATGATTTCTCCTCCGGCGTCCCTATACATTTTCAGGATATCTGTATGAGGATGCGGGAAGGAGAGACCGCGGTATAGGCTTCCGGTATTGATCTCGATGCCCTGTCCGCGTGAGACGAGAATCCGAAATAACTCTTCAAAGATATCTGCGTAATCCCGGATGTCAAACAGATCTGCCTTCGTTTTTCCGTAGCGCACGATATAATCGAGATGACCACATACATTGAAGTTATCGAATTCTTTCACACAAGTAAGCAGTGTCTCAAAATAATGCCGGTAGGCAGTCCGGTCATCTTTCCCTTCAAAATACTCCGGGTAGTATGGATCCATACCATCAACCACATGCAGGCTGCATATAATAAAATCAAGTTCCGGGTGTGTCTGTACAAATGTATTTAATTTTTTTGTTGTAGAAGGCATCACGCCAAGCTCAACCCCCACGCGAAGATCAAATTCCGGGACAAGCTTCTCGGAAAGGGCGTGGTAAGTACGATAGTAGGAAGCCAGATCTAAATCAAAATCCATGTCCGGTTCTTCTGGACGAACCGGAAAATCCATGTCGTAATGATCTGTGACACAGAGGGCGGACAGACCTTTTTCTTTTGCGGATGCAATCACTGCCTGCATCGGCTCGTCACAGTCACTGGAAAAATCAGTGTGAAAATGATAATCGGGAAAAAGCATGGTTTTAATCCTCCTGTAAAATATAATGCATAAAATACTATGATTCCACGAAAGCTATGATTGCTAATTATAACGTATAATCTTATAAAATCCAATAAATTTGGAAAATCGCGCACTTTTTGAAAAAAATTACAAAAAATAGTCTTGAATTTTACTATAAAAGAAGTTATGATATTCGATGTAAGTTTTTAGATGAATTACTGCAGCCATGCAGTATTTAAATCTTAATAATTAAAACTTAGGAGGATTAAAAAATGGCAGTAAAAGTAGCAATTAATGGTTTTGGACGTATCGGACGTCTTGCATTCAGACAGATGTTTGACGCAGAAGGTTATGAAGTAGTTGCAATCAACGACTTGACAAAGCCTTCAATGCTTGCTCACCTTTTGAAGTATGATTCATCACAGGGTAAGTATCAGTATGCAGATCAGGTTTCTGCTGATGATGAGGCAGGTACAATCACAGTATGTGGTAAGACACTTAAGATCTATGCTGAGGCAGATGCTAAGAATCTTCCATGGGGAGAGCTTGATGTAGACGTTGTACTTGAGTGTACAGGTTTCTATGTATCAAAGGCTAAGTCACAGGCTCATATTGATGCAGGTGCTAAGAAGGTAGTTATTTCAGCTCCAGCTGGTAATGATCTTCCTACAATCGTATATAGCGTAAACGAGAACACACTTACAGCAGATGACAAGATCATCTCTGCAGCTTCTTGTACAACAAACTGTCTTGCACCTATGGCTAAGGCACTTAACGATTACGCTCCAATCCAGTCAGGTATCATGTCTACAATCCACGCTTACACAGGTGATCAGATGGTACTTGATGGACCACACAGAAAGGGCGACTTCAGACGTGCTCGTGCAGCAGCAGTTAATATCGTTCCTAACTCAACAGGTGCAGCTAAGGCTATCGGTCTTGTTATCCCAGAGCTGAACGGAAAGCTCATCGGTTCTGCACAGAGAGTTCCTGTACCTACAGGTTCTACAACAATCCTTACAGCAGTTGTTAAGGGTAAGGACGTAACTAAGGAAGGCATCAACGCTGCTATGAAGGCTGCAGCTTCTGAGTCTTATGGTTACAATGAGGAGCAGATCGTATCTTCAGATATCGTTGGTATGAGATATGGTTCACTCTTTGATGCTACACAGACAATGGTAGCTCAGATCGCTGATGATCTGTACGAGGTTCAGGTTGTTTCTTGGTATGATAACGAGAACTCATACACAAGCCAGATGGTTAGAACAATCAAGTACTTCGCTGAGTTGGCTTAATTTAGTCAGACTCTTTTAGAGAAGACCTACAAGGGTCCGGTCTTAATTGGACCGGACCCTTATTTTTATCATTTCAAAATTCAGGAGGATTTAATAATGTCATTAAATAAGAAATCCGTTGATGATATCAACGTAAAGGGACTTCGTGTTCTTTGCAGATGTGATTTTAACGTACCTTTGAAGAACGGCGAGATCACAGACGAGAATCGTCTGGTTGCAGCTCTTCCAACAATCAAGAAGCTGATCGCTGATGGCGGTAAGGTTATCCTTTGCTCACACCTTGGAAAGGTTAAGACAGAGGAAGACAAGCAGACAAAGACTCTTGCACCAGTTGCAAAGAGACTTTCTGAGCTTCTTGGTCAGGAAGTAAAGTTTGTACCAAGCTTAGAGGTTGTTGACGATACAGTTCGTGCAGCTGTAGACGCTATGAAGGACGGCGAGGTTATCCTTCTTGAGAATACACGTTTCAGAGCAGAAGAGACAAAGAACGGAGAGGCTTTCTCTAAGGATCTTGCAAGCATCTGTGACGTATTCGTAAATGATGCATTCGGTACAGCACACAGAGCACACTGCTCAAACGTTGGTGTAGCTGCACTTGTTGATACAGCTGTTGTTGGATATCTGATGCAGAAGGAAATCGATTTCCTTGGAAACGCAGTTGAGAATCCTGTAAGACCTTTCGTTGCTATCCTTGGTGGTGCAAAGGTTGCTGATAAGCTGAACGTTATTTCAAACCTTCTTGAGAAGTGCGATACACTCATCATCGGTGGTGGTATGGCTTACACATTCTTGAAGGCTAAGGGATATGAGATCGGTAAGTCACTCGTTGATGAGACAAAGCTTGACTACTGTAAGGAAATGATGGAGAAGGCTGAGAAGCTTGGCAAGAAGCTCCTGCTTCCGGTAGACTCTGTTATGATCGACGATTTCCCGAACCCAATCGACGATCCTACAATCGCTACAACTATCTGCGATGCAGACAAGATGGATGCATCGAAGGAAGGCTGCGATATCGGACCTAAGACAATCGAGCTTTACTCTGAGGCTGTTAAGACAGCTAAGACAGTTGTATGGAACGGACCTATGGGTGTGTTCGAGAATCCGGTTCTTGCAACAGGTACAAAGGCAGTTGCAGCAGCACTTGCTGAGACAGACGCTACAACAATCATCGGTGGTGGTGATTCCGCAGCAGCAGTTAACCAGCTTGGCTATGGCGACAAGATGAGCCACATCTCAACAGGTGGTGGAGCATCTCTTGAGTTCCTTGAAGGTAAGGAGTTGCCTGGTGTAGCAGCAGCTAACGATAAATAATTTCCACAATAAATCTTGAACTGCATCTTTATCGGATTCTCGGCGTACGTCAGTACGCGGTCGAATCCGATGCCTTGCATTTCAAGTTTCTTGTGAAAATTAAAAATATACTATTTGTATTTTGGTGAATTATAGGAGATAAGAAAAATGGCAAGAAAGAGAATTATTGCAGGTAACTGGAAGATGAATATGACTCCATCAGAGGCTGTAAAGCTTGTTGAGGAGTTAAAGCCACTTGTAGTGAATGATGATGTAGATGTAGTTTACTGTGTACCAGCGATCGACATCGTTCCTGTTGTTGAGGCTGTTAAGGGCACAAACGTACAGGTTGGCGCTGAGAACTTCTACATTGAAGACAAGGGTGCTTACACAGGTGAGATCAGTGCACCAATGCTTGTGGATGCAGGCGTGAAGTATGTAATCATCGGTCATTCAGAGCGTCGTGAGTACTTCAAGGAAGACGATGCATTCCTGAATAAGAAGGTGAAGAAGGCTATCGCTTCCGGACTTACACCAATCCTTTGCTGTGGTGAGACACTCGAGCAGAGAGAGATGGGCGTAACAATGGATTGGATCAGACTTCAGATCAAGTCTGACCTTGCAGGCGTTGCAGCAGATGATGTAAAGAACCTTGTAATCGCTTACGAGCCAATCTGGGCAATCGGTACAGGTAAGACAGCTACATCGGATCAGGCTGAGGAAGTATGTAAGGGTATCCGTGAACTCATCGCTGAGATTTATGATACAGATACAGCAGAGGCAGTTCGTATTCAGTATGGTGGATCTATGAACGCCGGCAATGCGAAGGAGCTTCTTGCAAAGCCAAACATCGATGGTGGTCTGATCGGTGGTGCTTCTCTGAAGGCTGAGTTCGGTCAGGTTGTAAATGCATAATCAGTATTGATATAGTTTTGTATTGATGCATAAACAGACTGTCTGTTCACATATTTGTGTGAGCAGGCAGTTTTTTTGTGCCATAAAATGTTATACGGAAATCATGCATGTGACAATTATTGTAAATGATTTGTAAATCCTATAATTTGGATGAGAAATCTGAGATTAGATGTGTTAAGATAAGAATATCTGGGAATCGAAATTCCTATTTTGTGGATAAGTAAGGGGAACAGATATGCAGAAGACAAGAATTTTAATCGTAGAAGATGAGACAGCAATCGCGAAGATGATCGCGATGAATCTCCGCGTGGCAAATTACGATGCGGTAATCTATGAAGATGGTGCAGAAGCGGCAAAGGGCTTAGAACAGGATCATGCATATGACCTTGCGTTGTTGGATGTGATGGTTCCGGGCATGGATGGATTTACATTGCTTCCAATCGTGCGGGAGTATGGAATTCCGGTTATCTTCCTGACAGCGAAGGACGATCTGGCGTCGAAGATCCAGGGCTTAAAAGGCGGTGCGGAAGATTATATTGTAAAGCCATTCGAAGTACTGGAGCTTCTGGTACGGATTGAGAAGGTGCTTGCCCGTACAAAGCCGGAAGAGCATACATTATCGGTGCTGAATCTCGAGATTGACTTCGAACAGCATACCGTCCGGCAGGATGGCAAAGAAGTATCACTAAAACCGATGGAATTTGAACTTCTGGCAGTACTTGCCAGGAATAAAAACCGTGCGATATCCAGGGAGAATCTGCTTCGCATGGTCTGGGGCGTCGAATATATGGGTGAGACACGTACCGTGGATGTTCATATCGGACAGCTTCGGAAAAAGCTGAATCTGGCAGATCATATTAAGACCGTATCAAAGCTCGGATACAGATTGGAGGAGTAAGTTGAAACTTCAAACATGGATTACATGGCTTTGCTGTACGGCAGTTTTAATTGCAACAATCATCGTAGATGTGCTTGTATGGAATGTTGAGCGGAAAAATATTATGAGTGAGGCGACCTCAAATGCCTTAAATGAGATGTATTCGCTAGCGGATGCGTATAATCAGACATTTGAGCGAAGTCAGTTTACAAGTAACTCGGATGAAGTTATGGATATACAGCTACAGTATTTCTTCAAGACAAGATTGGATGAATACACAATCTGTGTCCGCTACCAGGAGATAGATGGAACTCTGGTCAATGATGCCGAGCACGGGTATTTTGTGTATAATCATACGGTTCTTTCTCTGGAGGATGTTGAGAATAACGATTATAATTCAATTGCGAATGAAACGATTTCCTATGGAACGCTACACTATCAGGATTCCGAATATCTGATCTGTAAATATACGACGAAAAACAGATTAAGCATCTATCATCTGACGTGCATTGATTATGCAAAGGATAAATTGCGGAATCTGACGATGTATATGATTGTAATCACATTTAGTGTTATGGTTGTAATGAGTATCATTGTCGCGTTGATTCTCCGGCATAGTCTTCGTTCACTCAAGGAACTGAACGCGACAGCCGCGGATATTGCGAAGGGAAATTATGACAAGCGTGTGAATATCAGAGGGAAAAATGAAATTGCGACACTTGGTACGACTTTTAACCAGATGGCGGAAGCTGTTGAGACACGTACAAAGTCATTGGAGGAGTCGGAACGACAGAAAACTCTTTTCATGGGGAATCTGACACATGAGCTGAAAACTCCGCTTGCCGCAATCTCCGGGTATGCGCAGACCTTGCTTACCGTGCGGCTGGATGAGGCGGATGAGGCTGAGGCGCTTGGCTATATCGACGAGGAATGCAAGCGGCTTGAACGCTTGTCGAAGAAGATGCTGCGCCTGCTGGAGCTTGATACGGAGCAGAAGCTGGAATTGCGTGAGATTCCGGTCAGACAGCTCTTTGAACGGACGGAGCGTTTGTGTGGGAAATTGCTAGGGGCAAAGGGTGTCACGCTCCAGTATGAGGAACACGGTGAGTGTTTCCTGGTGGAGGAAGATCTGATGACCGAGGTGCTTGTGAATCTCGTGGATAACGCCAATAAGGCAAGCAAGCAGGGAGATACGATCCGGCTGATTGCGAATGATCATCAGATTCTGGTGCAGGATACAGGATGCGGAATCCCGGAAGAGGAGCAAAAGAAGATTCTGGAGCCTTTTTATATGATCGACAAATCGCGCAGCCGGAAAAACGGCGGTGCCGGGCTGGGACTGGCACTTACGGCATTGATCCTGAAGCGGCATGATGTGACACTGGCAATCGAGAGTGAGGAAGGAAAAGGCACAACGATGATTCTAAAATTTCCGGCGTGATTGCCTGAGCGAGACTGGCGATTATATTTGGGAATGTCGTACTTGTTGATATGTATGAGCATAATTCTAATATATGATATCTAATATATGATATTGGTAATTGGTTGAATAAATGGCATATTGGGAGGATTCCTCCGGATATGCCACTTTTTATGTATTACATCCCCAATATGGGCGTGGGAAAGTGTAAATAAGCAGAAAAACCCAAACTGGAAGCTTATCAAGAAGTTCCGGAGCGGAAACTGGGTGTAGAGAGCAAAAATCAAGTAAAAAAACACACGTTGTGGGTTTTTGAAGGGGAAATCAAGCGAAAAAACACAAAACGGAAGCTTATCATTATGTTTCAAAGCGGAAACTGGGTGTGGCGAGGATAAAACAAGCAGAAAAGCCCACGACGTGGGTTTTTGAAGAGAGAATCAAGCAGAAAAACCCAAACTGGCAAATCTCGCATATCAACACGAATTTACAATTTGTTTAAATAATGATGAATACTCGATGTGGTATGAAGTGTTAACATAACATCACCATACAGAGAAACATATTTATCATGCTTAAAAGCCAGATAAATATCATTGAAACTCACTAAAACTAATAGTAAGAAGAGTAGAAAGGAATAACAACCATGAGAAAATATAAACGCATTGTGGGGATCTTCCTCGCAGCAACCCTGACGTCATCATTATTTGCCGGGTGTCAGAAGAGTCCGGAGAAGGAAATCGTATCGAATAAAGATATGGATAATATGATCGAGCAGGCGCAGGATACACAGGTGTCAACAACCGAGGTTGCGGAGGTTGCCAAGGATTATGATACCTATCAGACCGATATCAAGGATGACAGCCTGCATGTGACAGTCCACGCGGACGCACAGGTAGATATCCCGGATACGAGTCAGCTGTCAATCTTCCGTGTAAAACAGATGCAGTTTGATCAGACATTTCTCGATCAGGTACGGACCACTTTTTTTGGAGATCAGGCATTGTATGATGGAACTTGTATGCAACAACAAACAAAAGCGTCAATAGAAGCGGAAATTCAAACCTATAAGGATATGATTACAGATATTCAGAACAATAATCTATACTCAGACGATGGGAAGCAGGGATATATTGACGAATATCAAAGTCATATCGATGAGCTTCAGGAGAAATACGAGACGACACCGGAATCTGTTGACTATCAATCATATCCGTCTGACAACCAGATTCATTCGATTGCAGACTTAAGTGCCAACGATCCATCCAACGGATATTATACATGGCAAAACAGTTTTGACGGAGCTAACGCAAGCATCTATTATGCATTGAATGATGGAAAAAATGGATCTTATCAGACAATTTATCTGCAAAATAATGAAAATTATGGAAATCTGATTCGATATCGAAGCTCAAAACTTGGTTATATAGATGTTGGTTCTTCTGTGATCGGAGAAGAAAGTTTCTCCGAGAGTATACCGGAAGAATATAAATTTGCAACACAGGAAGCATTATGGTTATGGCCGGCAGATGCCTCAATTCCAATTGAAAAAATACAGATGGAAAATGAAGATATTACAGAAAAAGATTTTTGCGAAAATCCCAAGGATAAAACAACGATCTCTGAAATCGATGCGCGCAAAAAAGCAGATGAATTACTGGAAAAACTGGGCATACATGATTTTGCATATTATAATGGCGGACTTGTCAGTGAAGCAACCAGTTATAATCATTTTGCCGGTACGGCAAAAGCAGACGCGACATATCCATATCGTACAATCTATGCATTCCGGTATCAGCGCTGTATTGATGGTGTTTTCGTAAATAACGATGGTGGAAGCAAGATTGTTGATGAATGGCAGGGAGATACCTATAACAAAAAGTTATGGTCAACCGAAGATATCGCAATCTTCGTAGATGATGACGGAATCGTTGGATTCGATTACCTCGTTCCTCTGGAGGTGACCGATACCGTTGTAGAAAAATCAACATTGAAGAATTTTGATGAGATCAAAGATATCTTCGAACAGATGGTAGTGACTATGAATGCGGTAAATGAGGAAGATGCACGTTACGGAGATGTAACGATTGATATCGATTCTGTGAAGCTTCGCTATACAAGAATCAGTGAGAAGGACAGCTTCGATACCGGACTTTTAGTTCCGGTCTGGGATTTTATCGGAACCAAGACAGACCAGTATGGAAATGAAGTTCAAGGAGCAATTCTCATGTCCATCAACGCGATTGATGGTTCGGTGATCGACCGGAATCTGGGGTATTAGATGAACAGTTTTGAGACAGACATGAAACGAGCGATAATTTCAAAAGGATTTCTGATAGGATTTGTGCTGGAGCTTCTGATCCTGTGGAAGGTGGGCGGTGACTCGGAGTTGTTCCGGGTGACCGTTCCTGTCATATCCACATTTCCGTATGCAACGGCATGGCTTGCTGATTATCAGAGCGGTTATATCAAAGCATATCTGCCAAGGTGCGGAAGAACATCCTATATCTGTGGCAAGTTCCTCGCATGTGGGATTGCAGGCGGATTGGTCGAGATGCTTCCATGCCTGTTATATCTGCACTTTGTCAAGAACGCCGCGGCGTTAAATCCGATGCTTATTTTCTTTTCGGCGATGGTGTGGGCGTTGCTTTCAGCGACACTTGCAGCAATCTCGAACAGCCGGTATATCGCGTATGGCGGAAGCTTTGTCATCTATTACATATTGGTGATCCTGCATGACCGGTATTTCGAGGATATCTACTGTCTGTATCCATACGAGTGGATCCAGTATGAACATACCTGGATCTTCGATGAACAGGGAATTGTGATTCTGCTCACCGGTCTGTCGGTTCTGCTTTTTTTAATCTATTACAATACGGTAAGGAGGTGCATCGAACGTGTTGTATAAACTAAGACAGATCCTGCTTACCGCGTTTGCAAATTTCAGAAGATGGAAGAAGAATCCGCAGATCATACTTGCGTTCTGCCTTGCATTTATCGTAAGCTTCCTGCTTTCCGACAAGGTGCTTGTATTCGCAAAGGAGCATGGCACAATCCTGCAGATGGCAGAACCATTCATCTGGACATTCGGTGATGCACAGTCGGTGCTGATTATCTCGTTGCTGCTACTTTTATTATTTGCGGATATGCCGAACCTTGGGAATGATGTGCCGCTCTTTCTGGTGCGGATTGACCGGAAGGTATGGGTGCTTGGACAGATTCTGTATCTGATTCTCGCAACGTTTCTGTTCCTTTGCTTTATCCTGCTTTCTACGTGTATCTTAGCGAGCAGCCAGGCATTTGTGGCAAACATGTGGAGCGATACAGCGGCGGTGCTTGGATATTCGAACATCGGTTATGAACTGAATGTGCCATCGTTCGTGAAGGTGATGGAGTTAAATTTCCCTTATCATGTGATGTTCCACATATTTGGACTCATGCTTGGGTATTCCATCGTGATGGCGGGAATCATATTATTTTTTAATATGGTAAAAGATAACGGCGGCATGATCGCAGGTATCATCTATTCGGGATTCGGTTTTTTACTGACACCGGATACACTGTCGGATATCCTGCATATCCCGGCAGTGCAGGCGCGGTATGCAAACATCATATTCGGCTGGATATCACCGCTTAATCATGCCACATATTACATGCATAGCTTCGGCTATGATAATCTGCCGAAACTATGGGTATCATATGTATTTTTTGCAGGGGTAGCACTTTTGATTTTTATAATGTGTCTGCTCCGGATCCGCAGGGATACGT
>ERZ1026852.299-NODE-299-length-33717-cov-41.944745_pt1 | contig 33717 bp, 34 predicted proteins | sample MGYA00380156_ERZ1026852 | MGnify/ENA primary metagenome ERZ1026852 (study PRJEB33269, sample SAMEA4719792) | human gut metagenome | biome: human-associated habitat; feature: organic feature; material: feces | place: Cameroon | collected 2013-10 ...
CATGCTAAATTTCGTTAACCGTATTCATTTTTATTATTATAGTTCATATTCTATAAATGTTTTAACCAACAATAATGTTTTCTCTCTTCGAGATAGCCGGGGATAGCCTGATACAGGTATGCCTCTCGCTCGAAGGATATGGCACGGTATGCCTTCCTGGTATCACGGATGATGGCTAGCTTGATGAGCCATTCGATGATGTACCAGAGATAGAAGAAGATGTAGAGCGTTTCCTGCATCTGCCGGGTGTGGATGCTCTCATGTCTTTCCTCTATAGGAGTTATGGGGTGCTTTCTTCTGGTGAAGAGGACCCCACAGAGATTGATATAGCTGAATCCCGGTGGAGGGATGAGCCTGTTTCTTATTATCTTCATTGGCGTATGAATTAAAAGGGTTATTGCAAAAGTACAAAAGAGCCTGGGCTAGGGATATGCAAAGTTGATTTGCAAGATCTATTCTTATGGAATGTTCCAACTACAAGAGACCGCTCGTTTTGCGCATGATATTTGATGCCCAGGCTCTAACAGCTTAGAAGTACACCCATCTTCTCACGAAGACGCTTGTCACAAACAATATCTAAATAACTAAAATCATAGTTTCATTTATGAACCTTAATATCTTTATGAAAGATAGTCTTGAACTTTAAAGGCACAGGCTTCCAGCTCGGACACCCGGTATTCGTAGCGAGTAATCTTGCCGTTCTTGCCACGCCCGAAGACCTTGACCTGCCTTCCTTCACCCATCGCTCTACATTGCGTCGTCCGAAGGCATCAAAGGCCTTGGCTTGGGTGATGAATGGTCGCTTGCCTACAGCTTTGGAAATTTCTTCCTTGACTACATTGCGTAATGCTGATAGGAATGTGTCGAAAGAGACCATCTTGTCAGCGAACTGGATTTGTACTGTTTGATTCATGACTATATTGCTTTATTTGATTCTTGTTACTGTGATAACACCTTGCTCCCGGTTGAGCTTGGTCTTGAACTTCCGGCTGTAGATGGCACCGAGATCAGTGCAACTACTCTTGACCGATAACATTCTCTTGATAGGGAAGTCGATGGTTTGACCTAGCGCCAATTCCCTGATCAGAGGTCTGAGTGGTAATGTTTCTTCTGCCATATTGCTTGAATTGAATTATTATTTAACTAGAACGAAATCGTATACGAAGACGAGAGGGTTGATGCCCCATGTACCTTTTCCTGCAAGCTTGTCGATAAGCTGGGCGTATGGCTTTTGGGGAGTACCGTAGGTGGCTGATTTGTCTGTGATGCTGTAGAAATGTGCCTTATTTATTCTACTTTCAAAATCCACGATACCTTCAGCTAGGCAGTCTTCAATGCTGATGTCCTGCAGTCGCTCTATCCGGATGTTGGTAATCATGATTTTATGAGGCATTAAACTTGCCTTCACAAACATCTTGTTTGCCCATCCTTCGGAAATATTTGTCTCTATGTATAGATCATCGGTAAACGGTATGTCTCTGTATCTTTGGGCGACTGCCACGACTTCACGTATTTTATAGGTGGACTTTGCCACTATCTCATTGCCATCATTGATGGTGAACTTGCCCTTGTCTTTTCCTTCCGTACAGAAACCGCAGTTACAATTATACTTGAAAGGCTCTTGATAGGCGATTCTTCTGGTCTGAGTCTTGCGACCTTCCAGAACTGCTTGGGTGAGACCGTACTGGTCATTGAACATTATCTTTTTCATTGCTTTGTTTCTTTTGTTATTTCAAAACATTATTCTGAATGGTTTGCCTTTCAAAGAAAGGTCTCTTATCGAGAACAAACTTTATTAACGCCTCGTATTCTATCACGAACAATGGACAATACATGTATTTCAGTGTGCATACAAATCTGTCATTGAGCATAATATCGAGGAATAGAGCTTTATTTTTTTTCATCTTATGCCTCCTTCCTTATAATGTTATTGATGGAATAAAGCGTTTGTAGTATGCCCAGTAGACGAAATCGTGCTCATCTATGATACTTTCCCAGATTTCATTATCATCCATGTCTGAATATAGGTAGCTGTCAGTTACATTATCCAAATCTATAATCTCTGGGTTCATGTAGTCTTTGTCGGCTACTACGATTGTCGCATCCATGGAGTCTGGCATTTCTGATTGCTTGTGCCATGCGTGGCTGAGGTTGATGTACTCCTCATCGTCTGCACTCATCCTGACTGCCATACCATGCCAAACTGGGTTACCGCCTTGTTGGTTTCCTTCTTCGTCTATCCATCCGCTTGTAAGCCCGGTATGAAATGGACAAACGAACAGTCTATCTGGCGCATCAGGAACTTTTTTGCTATTTTCTTTCATTTTTCTTCAAATTTATTTGGTACTTATTTATTTATTTACTAACTTTACGGTGCAAAGATAATCATTTTAGCTTGAAAGTAATCAGGAATGATTATTTATTTAAGAAGTAATAAGCTATATTGATTGATATTAACAATTAAAATGATTGATATTATGAACAGAACTATTAATGTTGGACTAGCTATTGAACAAAGAATCAATGAGTTAGGTATTACTAAGTCTGAATTTGGACGTAGAATCGGCATTCCTAATCAAAATGTCAATCGTGTTCTATCCAAATCTTCAATCGACTCTGATAAGTTGGTTGAGATATGCAATGCTCTTGATTATGATTTCTTTAAATTGTTTTCTTCTTCTGTAGAGGAAAACAAAACTTCATTGCTGAATATCTTAAAGGTAAAAGCTATCTTGAAAGAAAAAGGCATAGGGGAAATTAAACTTGCTTCTATGCTTGGTATATCTCGCTCAGAGGTAGAGGCTATAATGGACGGAAATGATTTGACCCTTGGATTAGTTGAAAAAATGGCTGAGGTGTTGGGTGTCAAACCAGCAGAATTGATAAATAGCGCATCTGTTACGGCTGAGGCTGTAGCAAAGGGTGATCAAGCTATGTATGAAGAGTTGATTGCCCTTAGAGCTGAGAATAAGGTACTGAGGGAGATCCAGGGTCTTTCTGCAAGAAGTCAGGTACATGTAGGATAATTAAAATGTGGTGAGTGATATGGATTTAAAACTGCTGTCCAATGGGAATATGGGTTTTGAAGACTTTGTAATTGGAATGACGGCTGACGAAGTTTTTGAGATTCTTTCCTTTAAAGACTTGGATTTCTCTAAACATTATAATGAAACAAAGAAATCGTATAATTTAATAATTGGTAATTATGTCCAAAATCATTCAGGCTCAACGAGGTATGATTTAGTTCTATCTATAGATGAATCTAAGCATTTGTCGGGATTTGATATTTCAAAATCAAATTGCTCTAAATTTATCGGAAAATTTGCTTATAAAGAGTTGGCGAATAGTTTGCATTCTTTTGTAGCAAATCATCCAGGGGTATTTTGGAGCAAAAATGTAATCGATAACGAAGATGGCTTCATAAATCAAAGTTATGATAATGGTTTGACTTCTATTTGGTTGTACTATAATAATTATGGCAAGGAAGTAGATGTAGCATTAGGCTTTTGGTCTGATATACTAGAGTCTGATGATCCAAAAGATGCTAGACGGTTATATTTTAGTTTTTTAAATAGCAATAATAGAGTAGTTAATAATCAGAAACAGAATATTCGTCATGTGTCTTGTCTACTTTGGATGTTTTTGGGAATTTTGCTGTTTACTTTCGGATTGATTATTTCATATTCCGTTGGTTATTCTAATGCGAAATCAAATGAAACTAGCCTGATAGATGCTAGGGATAAGGTTTATGTATCAGACAGTCCTGGTTCCAAGCGATACCACAAGGACAGAAATTGCCCAGCTCTTAAGAGAACTACAGGCAAGATAACAAGAACAGATGAATCAAATGCCATCGACCAAGGAAAAACTTTGTGTGGATGGTGTGGAAAATAGATAATGTTACAGTAAGGTAAGTTTAATCAATATAAATAAAGTAATTATGAAATTGAAGTTTATATTATTATTCATGATGTTTGCCTTGTTTTTGGTTACATCTTGCAGTAAAGATGATAATCAAGAAGCATCGAATAACTTCATTGAAGTTGATGGAGTTAAGGATCCTATATTAAAAATGGTGGCAGGAGATTACTCTATCATAGAGCAGCAACCGACAAGAGGTGCTGGAGACTTTTATGGTTTTGAGTTAGTATCAAGTTCAAAGAGAAGTCTAGAAGTCCTTCTTCCACACTATGAGACAGGAACAAAAATATCATTAAGCTCTTATACTGGATATACGATTTCCGGCTATGATAACTTTTGGATAAATTCTAAAGCAGATGTGAGTGAAGATAGTTATTTGCAGATTTCTAAAAGAAACAACATATATACAGTGGATATTGTTGTGTCATTTAAGAAAAATGGTAAATATCATAACCTAAAGGCTCATTACGTAGGTGACATGGTTGTTGAGGATTGATAATTATTAGCGAATATAGATAAAAACACTCTTTAATGGCTTATAAATAGTTTAGAGTTGTCTTTTGAATCTATAGTAAATAAGGGAAGTTAATATGAGCGAGGCTGGAAGGTTTCAGAAGAGCGTATAATCATTAAATATATATGTAAATGAGTAAATATTGTTTTAAACTATTTGTAATGCTCATTGTATGTCTTCTTTGTTCATGTAGCAAGGAAGGACTGAATGAAGTAGATGTTGGCGAGAAAACCAATGTGGTTTCTTTGAATGATACCAGGTATGATGTTTACTATTCGTGGTGTTCTGCTCCTCTTACATCTGCACCATCCAGTGATGAGTACTTTGGAATAAACCTGGCTTTAGAGAAATCTGAGCATCCTGGCAAGAGTTTGTATCTTAGCTGTGTTAACTACATCTATGGTGAAAAGGTGGATTTAACTACAAGTAAGTACAACTCTAGCATATCTTTCTGTGATGGCAAGCAGACCTATTCTTTTGAGGGTGGAAGCTCCAAAATAGAATCAGGTAGCTATTATGTGTTGACTAGGGCAGGAGATCGTATAAGCGTAACAATACATATTGTTTATAGGGAGCACAACAACTTCGTGTATAATCTTGATGTGAACTATGCCGGGACCTTAACAGGCAATAATTATCTTCCAGAAGAAGATTGGCAGAACAAACCTAGGACCAGGTACAATTATATACAAGATGGTGTATCTTATATGTTTAGTAACTGGGCTAGGGTTCAAGTTGACAAGGGGGTGACAACATTTAGCTGTAGTGCCTTCGAGAAGGGTAACAGAGAAGCTACATGGTCCCAATTTGATATAACGGTTAAAAACTTAGAGTTGGGGAAGAAGATAGATCTCTCTAGCCGTGATTATTTCTCTTGGTGCTCACTTGTTAATTTTGAGAATATTCTTCCAGGAAGTTACATGTATGTGACTTTAGGCAAGAATGATTATGAAGTAACTATAGATTTACTCTATAAAGACAATAAGGGTGTTAGTCATCATCTGTTGATAGAGTATAATGTAATTAAATAACAATTCGCAACTTGTTGCAAAATAGTTGCACTGTAAGCGAGTATAGATAAAAACTCTCTTTAATGGCTTATAAATAGTTTAGAGTTGTCTTTTGAATCTATAGTAAATAAAGGAAGTTAATATGAGTGAACCGTTAGCTGAAAGAATGAGGCCTCACACGCTTGCTGATTATGTCGGTCAGAAGCATCTCGTTGGTGAGGGAGCCGTCCTGCGCAAGATGATAGATGCAGGGCGTATATCTTCTTTTATCCTATGGGGACCACCGGGAGTGGGAAAGACTACCTTGGCGCAGATTGTGGCGCAGACCTTGAAGGTGCCTTTCTATACACTCTCTGCGGTGACCAGTGGCGTAAAGGATGTGCGTGAAGTGATAGAAAGGGCAAAGAACGGAAGATTCTTCAATTCCGCTTCACCTATTTTATTTATAGATGAGATTCACCGATTCTCCAAGAGTCAGCAGGACTCTCTCCTGGGAGCGGTAGAAAAAGGAATCGTTACCCTGATTGGTGCTACTACGGAGAATCCTTCGTTCGAAGTCATCAGGCCGTTGCTCTCAAGATGTCAGCTCTATGTCCTGAAACCCTTGGAAAAGGAAGATCTGGAAGGACTGCTGAATCGTGCCATTACGGAGGATGTGGAACTGAGGGAAAAGCATATTGAACTGAAGGAGAAGGGTGCCTTGCTGAGATATAGTGGTGGTGATGCCCGCAAGCTGCTCAATATCCTTGAACTCGTGGTTGAATCGGCTGGGTCGGATGATGTGGTCATTACCGACCAGATGGTGGTACACCAGTTGCAGCAGAATCCGCTGGCTTACGACAAGCAGGGAGAGATGCATTATGACATCATCTCCGCTTTTATCAAGAGTATCCGTGGCAGTGATCCTGATGCGGCTCTCTATTGGATGGCACGTATGATAGAGGGTGGAGAAGACCCGCAGTTCATCGCCCGAAGGGTGGTTATCAGTGCCAGCGAGGATGTGGGACTGGCTAATCCGAACGCCCTGCTGCTGGCGAATGCCGCCTTTGATACGGTAATGAAGATTGGCTGGCCTGAGGCTCGTATCGCACTTGCCGAGGCTGTAGTTTATCTAGCCACCAGTCCTAAGAGCAATAGTGCCTATCTGGGCGTCAATGAGGCCATTGCTACCGTTAAGCAGACGGGCAATCTGCCTGTGCCTCTGCATCTCAGGAATGCGCCTACCAAGCTGATGAAGGACCTTGGCTATCATGATGGCTACAAGTATCCTCACGATTATCCGGGGCATTTCACCGAGCAGCAGTATCTGCCGGATGAACTCAGGAATTCGCGATTCTGGTATCCGCAACATTCTCCTTCTGAGGAACGACTCTATAACTGGATGGTAACCTGCTGGGGAGAGCGGTTTAAGGATTAACAATTTATAATTGATAATTTACAATTTATAATTGATATTTTTAACTGATAGAAAATCATATAATTGAAAACAACTAACTGTTACGAGAAAAATGACTATTCATAATGACCCGGAACTGGTGATGACGCTTCAGAGTGTCATTGAGTTCATAGGAACCTTTGCGTTTGCCCTTTCGGGCATCCGACTTGCCGCCACCAAGCATTACGACTGGCTGGGCGGATTTGTGTGTGGTGTGGCTGTTGCCATCGGTGGCGGAACCATCCGTGATGTGATGTTGGGTCAGACTCCTTTCTGGATGTCGAGTCCAATCTATCTTCTGTTTACGCTGCTGGCTCAGCTAGTAGTCATCGTCTGCCATCATTATCTGAAGCGTCTCGACAATACCTGGTTTCTTTTCGATACGCTCGGTCTGGCGCTTTTCAATATTGCAGGAATCCAGAAGACCCTTGATTGCGGCTTTCCGTTCTGGGTGGCAATCATCATGGGTTGTATTACGGGTTCTTTCGGTGGAGTAATCCGTGATGTGCTTCTCAATGAGGAGCCGGTTATCTTCCGCAAGGAGATTTATGCAATGGCTTGCGTCATCGGTGGTCTCGTCTACTGGGGATTCAGTTGTCTGGACGTGAGTCTCTACGTAACGGTGGTTGCTTCCTTCGTTACTGTATGTGCCATCCGTCTGCTTGCAGTGAAATACCACATCTCGCTGCCTACATTGCGGGATGAGGATGAGAAGGATAATTAATAATTAAACATTAAACAATACTACATGAGAAGTGAGAAAATCTTTGGATTGCTGATTCTGGCGATGATGCTGATGTTTCAGACTTCGCTGATGGCACAAAACAAGCGAGAGTTTCGTGGCGCATGGATACAGTGTGTCAACGGACAGTATTTAGGTAAGAGTACGCAGCAGATTCAGGCTATGCTCACCAGACAGCTGGATGAATTGCAGAAGGATGGTGTGAATGCCATCATCTTCCAGGTGCGTGCTGAGTGTGATGCGCTCTATGCCAGTGAGTATGAACCATGGAGCCGTTATCTGACGGGTGTGCAGGGAAAGGCTCCTTCTCCTTACTGGGATCCGCTGCAGTGGATGATTGAGCAGTGCCACAACCATGGTATGGAACTTCATGCATGGATCAATCCGTTCCGTGCCAAGCACAGTTCTACTCCTTATGCCAATCTCTCACCTAAGAGTGTTGTCAAGCAGCAGCCTGAACTTTGCTTCAAGTATGACAACCTGGTGCTTCTCAATCCGGCTTTGCGAGAGGCTACTGAGTATACTTGCCGTATTGCAGCTGATATTGTAGGAAGATATGATATCGATGGATTCCATATTGATGATTATTTCTATCCTTATCCTGTAGCAGGCAAGCAGATTCCGGATCAGGCGCTCTACAGACAGCATCCTAGAGGATTCCGCAATATCGGTGATTGGCGCCGTGACAATGTAAGCCGATTTGTTCAGGAATTGGGTGAAACCATTCATACCATCAAGCCTTGGGTGAAGTTTGGTGTTTCTCCTTTCGGTATTTATCGCAACAAGCGTACCGATCCTAACGGTTCTGAGACCTACGGCTTGCAGAACTATGATGATCTCTATGCTGATGTGTTGCTCTGGGTGAACAATGGATTTGTTGACTATACCGTGCCTCAGCTGTATTGGGAAATTGGCAACAAGGCGGCAGACTATAAGACGCTCATCACCTGGTGGAACAAGCATGCCGGCAACCGTCCTCTCTATATCGGTGAAGACATTGAGCGTACTGCCAAGCATGCTGATCCTGGAAATCCTCGCAGTCATCAGTTGCCTGCCAAGCACCGTCTGCACCAGCAGATGAGCAATGTGCAGGGTACTGTGTTATGGTATGCCAAGACTGCCGCTGATAATGTGGGCAATATCGGCCATACGCTCCGCAACAATTATTGGAAGTATCCGGCTCTTCCCCCATTGATGCCATTCCTGGATGATAAGGCTCCTAAGGGAGTGAAGGGAATGAAGCTGCACTGGACTGAATTTGGTCCGCTGCTTGTATGGAAAGCTCCAAAATGGAAAAAGAAGAAATGGGGTGATGAAGCGAATCGTTTTGCTGTCTACCGTTTCGGAATGGGAGAGAAGATAGATCTCCGTAATGTGAAGGCTTTGCAGAAGATAACCTACGATCCTTTCTATAAGGTGAAGTACGAGAAGGGAAAACAGTATGTTTATGTAGTGGCAGCTCTTGACAGAGTAGGTAATGAGAGCAAGGGAAAGAAAGTCAAGGTTTCATTCTAGCTTCATTCGGTTAATCCGATGATATGATTAAAAAGCCCCGGAAGTCTGATAATGACTTCCGGGGCTTTTACTATATATAGAAACTAAATGTTAGTTCTTGAAACTGTGGATAGGAGCTGGGATGCGACCTAAACGGTTGATAAATGCCTCGCAGCTGAACTTGTTCACTGGCATGATAGGAGCGTGACCCAGCAAGCCACCGAAGTCTACATTGTCACCAACCTTCATTCCTACAACAGGGATGACGCGGACGGCTGTGGTCTTCTGGTTGACCATACCGATAGCAGCCTCGTCGGCAATGATGCCGGAAACTGTTGTGGCAGGAGTATCTCCCGGAATGGCAATCATATCGAGACCTACAGAACATACGCAGGTCATAGCCTCCAACTTTTCGATGGTCAGTGCACCCGCTTCAACGGCATTGATCATACCCTGGTCTTCACTGACAGGAATGAAAGCACCGCTCAAACCGCCAACGTATGATGACGCCATGATACCGCCCTTCTTTACCTGGTCGTTCAGGAGAGCAAGAGCTGCTGTAGTTCCAGGAGCACCTGCATGCTCAAGACCGATGAGTTCGAGGATATCAGCAACACTGTCACCGATGGCTGGAGTAGGAGCCAGAGAGAGGTCGATGATGCCGAATGGTACGTTGAGACGGCGTGAAGCCTCCTTAGCAACCAACTGACCTACACGGGTAATCTTGAAGGCAGTGCGCTTGATGGTTTCGCAGAGAACCTCGAAGCTTTCGCCCTTCACCTTCTCCAATGCATACTTTACTACACCCGGACCGCTGACACCAACGCTTACTACAGCGTCAGCCTCTGAAACACCGTGGAAGGCACCAGCCATGAATGGGTTGTCATCAGGAGCATTGCAGAGAACAACAAGCTTGGCGCAGCCCAAAGAACCCTTTTCCTTGGTAGCTTCAGCCGTATCCTTGATGATTTCTCCCATCAGACGGACAGCATCCATGTTGATTCCGGTCTTGGTAGAACCCACGTTGACAGAGCTGCACACGAAATCTGTCTGAGCCATTGCCTGTGGGATAGAACGGATAAGGAGTTCATCGCTCTTGCTCATACCCTTGCTTACGATGGCAGAGTAACCGCCGAGGAAGTTGACACCGAGTTCCTTGGCACACTTGTCGAGGGTCTTGGCAACCTTCACGTAGTCGTCTGTAGTCTTGCATGCAGAGCCTCCTACCAGAGAGATAGGAGTGATGGAGATACGCTTGTTGACGATAGGCACTCCAAATTCCTTGGAAATATCTTCGCCCGTCTTCACCAGGTTCTTGGCGAGTCGTGTAATCTTATTATGTATATTCTGACAGAGTTCCTCCACATCGGTAGAAGCGCAGTCCAGGAGATTGATACCCATGGTGATGGTGCGCACATCGAAGTTTTCCTGCTCTATCATCTTATTGGTTTCGATAACCTCAGATATATTGATCATACTTTCAAAATTTAGCTATTGATTATAAACTTTTGGATTCTTGCTTAGATTCTGTGCATCATGTTAAAGATTTCCTCGCGCTGGCATTTCACCTGCACGCCGAGTTCCTTACCCACGTTGGCAAGTTCATCAGCAACCTCTTCAAACGATTTTGTCATCTTACCCATATCTACAATCATCATCATGTTAAAATACTCCTGTACGATGGTCTGAGAGATATCAAGAATGTTGATGCTGTTCTCTGCCAAATAAGTACAAACCTTGGCGATGATACCAACGGTATCCTTTCCCACTACTGTAATAATCGTTCTGTTCATGATTATAGCTTTTTATTGTTATACTTTTGTTCTTAATATGTTTTATGCCACAAAAGTACAACTATTTTGTCAGACTGCCAAATAAAAAAAAGAAAACTTGCAAAATAACAGATATTTTGCAAGTTTTCTCTGCTTGTATTCTAAATAATTGATACTTCTAATTATTTGATACCTCTTTCATTCAATGCCTTTGAATATTTAGCAGCATTCTGCAGGTGCTCCTGATAAGTGCGTGCAAAATTATGGGTGCCGCTGAAATCCTCCTTGGCGCACATGTAGAGATAATCGTGCTTGACGAGGTTGAGAACAGCGTCAATGCCAGCTACAGAAGGGATGCGGATAGGTCCTGGTGGCAATCCCGGATTCACATAGGTATTGTATGGACTCTTGATGCGCAGCAGATTGTTGTAGATGCGCTTCAGGTCGAATCGCTTCCAGGCGTATTTGATGGTTGGATCTGCCTGCAGCGGCATTCCTTCCGGATATTCTGCATTGCGTAGCTTGAAGCGGTTGTAGTACATTCCGGCAATCATCGGCTTCTCGCCGTTGTTGGCTGTTTCTTCGTCCACGATGCTTGCGATGGTGATGACTTCTACCGGAGTCAGCTGCAGAGCCTTTGCCTTCTGCCTACGGTCTTCATTCCAGAACTTCTCGCTTTCCTTCTTCATTCGGTCGAGCAGCTTTTCTACGGATGAGTTCCAGTAGATGTCGTAGGTGTTCGGGATGAACATGCAGGCGATGGTGGTGGTGTCGTAACCATACTTCTCGCAGGTAGCCTCATCGGTCAGTGCCTGGAGAATGGAGGTGCTGTCTATCATCAGCTTCTTGCTGAGTTCTACCGACAGTTTGTCCAGTGTACGTACGGAAGGCAGTGTGAGGTTGATTGGTTCCTGCAGTCCGTTCTTCATGTGTCGCCACACCTTCAGTGCGCCTTCTCCCGGATGGATGGCGTAGCGTCCGGTATGGATATGTTCCGCATATCCGAAGTGATGGGTCAGGGTCTTGAATGCCTGATACGGGAAACTGTTGGCTATCGGTTCCACCTTTTTATATACAGAGTCTATATTGTCGTCTGTGTCAATATAGACATACTGCGTATTGCTGCTCTTCGAGAAAGAGGAGAAGCAGTAGAGGTAACCAACAATGGCAACTATCACGATGCATGCGATGGCACCGTAGAGATAGAGCTTAGAAACTGATTTTTTCATTTTCTTTGTATTCATTTTTGTTTTGCTTCACTTTTTTTCTGTTCAATCCTATCATAAACATGATATTGCGTTCTTATCTGCAAAAGTACTGCAAAAATGGGAAATGGCAAAGTATCGTCAATTAAATTAGGTTAAAAAGTCTCTCTCGTTGTCAATTTCTTATGTTTCTCTTTTTCTCTTTCAAAAAAAATATTTACTTTTGCGGTCGACATACGGAAATCCTGTGCGATGGGATACTGATGGTTTCCTGCACAGTGATTTGTTGAATCAATAAGAATAACTAGGAGAAAGAAAGCATGAAGATAAATTTTTCTTTACCATATAAGGCTCATTGGGGCGAGATGCTATGTGTGAATCTCACCTTTTATTCTTCAAGGGGAGCCAGTCAGGAGGTGAAACTCCTGATGAGTACCCGGGATGGTTATCACTGGATGGTGGAAACTTCTACCCGTGAAAACCGCCAGCATCCCTTTGATCTGATTTACTATTATTATACGGTGGTTGATGAAGACGGCAAGGTGCTCCGTACGGAATCGGTTGATTCGCCGAGAGTATACGTATATGATTCTTCCAAGAGTTATATCTTTGACGATTTCTGGCTGGAGGAGAAGCTGGCAGCCCGCAAGGCTACAGCCATCGGCAGAACTCCCGAAGTGGATGTGGAATCGTATGAGCGTATGGAATGTATGCCGCTTTTCGGCGAGACTGTCATCTTCAAGGTTCATGCTCCCCGTCTGCACGAAGGTGAAGCGATTGCCTTGTTGGGCAATCATCCTACGCTGGGCAACTGGAACATCGACCATTTCCTGCAGATGAAGCCTTTGGGAAAGCATGAATGGGTATTGTCGGTCAATGTGGCTCCGATAGATGCTCCGATAGAATTCAAATATATCATCATAAATACGGATACTCAGCGATTCAAGCGCTGGGAATATGGTGGAAACCGTACGCTTGACGAGCGTATCTATCAGGGCGAGGTTCATGTGCTTCATGGCGGTGATTTCCGCATCAAGAAGTTCCCGCCACATGCTCAGTTTGACTTTGAAACATACGTCTTCGACCTTGACGGCACCCTGATTTCTTCTCTTGAAGATCTGGCTTCCAGCTGCAATTATGCCCTGCGGACGAATCTGTTGCCTGAGCGTTCCATTGAAGAAGTGAGAATGATGGTGGGCAACGGTGTGAAGTTGCTGATGGAGCGTGCGATAGGAAAGGAACGGCTGGAGTCGGGCGAGGTGGATTTCGACCGCGTGTTCCAGGACTTCCGAAATCATTATATGGTTCATAATCTGGACGAGACTGCTCCTTATCCTGGAATCATGGACATGCTGAAAGAGCTGAAGGCGCGCGGCAAGAACATCGCCGTGGTCAGCAACAAGTTCTATGCTGCTACGGAGGAACTCTGCCGCCATTTCTTCGGAGACCTTGTAGACGTAGCCATCGGTGAACGGGAGGGCATTGAGAAGAAGCCGGCTCCGGACACCGTGAACGAAGCACTCAGACTGTTGCATGCGGACAGGGAGACTGCCGTATATATCGGTGACAGTGATGTGGACGTGATGACGGCACGCAACAGTCACATGCCTTGCATCAGCGTGCTCTGGGGCTTCCGCGACTGCGATTTCCTGTCAGAGCATGGGGCAACCATCTATGTCAGTGCTCCTGACCAACTGCTCTGATGATTGTCGGATATTATATAAAAAGTATTGATGAGCATCATACAGAATGCTCATCAATATAGGCTTTTACAACATCGCTGAAGGTGTCAGAGATAGGAATGCCCAGCGATCCGTATATCAGCTTGCCCCGTTCGATGACGTCGAACTTGGTCATGTTGGCAAGATAGGAACGGTGTATTCTTCTGAATTTCTCTTTCGGAAGTCGTTCTTCCAGATGCTTGAGGTTGCCCAGGGTGGATACGTTCTCCATTCCTTCCAGATGGAAGAGGATGTAATCCTTCAGGCTTTCTACGAAGAGAATCTTATCGAACGGTATGCGTACATATTTATAATCGCTCTTTACAATCAGGAACTTGTCGCGTTTGATAGGATTGTATTTGTCGTCCTGCATGTAGGAGTCGAAAACCTTCTTGCAGGAGTCCATGAAGTCAGGATAGCTGATAGGCTTCAGCAGATAGTCGAAAGCGTGAACCTTGTAGGCTTCAATGGCATACTCCTTGAAGGCTGTAGTGAAGATGATCTTGACGTTCTTAGGTACCACCTTGGCGAATTCCAGTCCACTGATTTGCTGCATGTGGATGGCCAGGAACAGGATGTCGAGATGACTGTGGCGTATGCCGTCTACTGCATCAATGGCAGAAGGGTAGGCGCCGATAAGATTCAGCGTAGGTGTTTCGTCTACGTATTTCTTCAACTGCTCCAGGGCAGTAGGATCTTCATCTATAATTGCACAGTTTAAAATCATAAGCGTTTGTTGTGGTTTAAAATATATTTTTCGGTATAAACGCATTTCTTATTTATATATTGTATTGTGTTTCGATTTTTTTGCGTTAATAATTATTTTTCTTCTTATAAACTTAAATTTGTTTAATCTATTTGGTCATTTGGCGAAAAACTTATAACTTTGGGGATTGAAACATGAGATTACTGTATATGAAAAAGAAATATAATAAGAAATCTATAGCAGACAACGTCAATCAGTCATCTTCGGCGTGTAGATTTTTCTGGCAGAACGGAAAGCAGATGCTTCTGGCGTTGGCTCTCTGTCTCAGTCCGGTGTCTACCTTCGCCCAGAAGATTTCGCTGGGTTCCTGCATCACCCGTGACGGTGGTCAGTACAAGGGCGAAATGGTAAGCGGAAAGCCTCAGGGCAAGGGTGCTGCCGTCTATCCGAACGGCGATACTTACGAAGGCGCTTACCAGAAAGGAAAGCGTGAAGGATATGGCGTATATACTTTCTCTGACGGTGAAAAGTATGAAGGTCAGTGGATGCAGGACCAGCAGCATGGCAAGGGTACTTTCTATTTTCAGAATAATAACAAGTATGTAGGACTCTGGTTCAGAGACTTCCAGCACGGTCATGGAGTCATGTATTATTATAATGGTGACAGATACGACGGCGACTGGTATAAGGACAAGCGACAGGGTAGAGGAACCTATACCTATTCAAATGGTGCCCAGTATAAGGGCCAGTGGATGAACGACATGAAGAACGGCAACGGTTTCTTCAATTGGGGTGACGGTACTACCTACGACGGTCAGTGGGTGAACAACCAGCGTTCCGGAAAGGGCGTATTCAAGTATGCTGACGGTGATGTCTACAATGGCGACTGGAAGGATGATATCCAGGACGGCAAGGGAATCTACAAATTCCACAACGGTGATGTCTATGAAGGCGATTATGTTCAGGGCGAACGTACCGGTGAAGGCATTTTCCGTTCGATGAACGGCTCCAAGTATACAGGACAGTTTCTCGACGGTCAGCGTTCCGGTCAGGGTACTTTCGTATGGAAGAACGGAGACATCTATGTTGGTTCCTGGAAGGATGACCTGCAGAACGGAAGGGGCAAGCTGACCAAGAAGAACGGTGATATTTACGAGGGTGAATTCCGCAACGGTCATGTAGAGGGCAATGTGGTGATTCACTATGCCGACGGTCGCCGCTTCAAGGGAAACTACCGCAAGGGCAAGCGCGAAGGAGCCTGCATTGAGGAAGATAAGAACGGCAAGCGTTTCGAGGGCAACTATCGCAACGACATGCGTGACGGCAGATTCGTAGAGAAAGACCGCAATGGTCAGGTTACAGCCAAGGGAACCTACGAAAACGGCAAGCGTTTCGAAGATTAATCGAATTTAATAGAACTAATAAAGAAGATTAATCGGAAAAATAGGAATAATAAAGAAATAATAAATAGGAATAATAGGAATTAATAACGAGATACTGAACAGCGAACATATCATAAAGTTCAATGTTCAATGTTCTGAGTTCAAAGTTCCATGTTCAAATCTCAAAGTTCAAAGTAAGACTATGATAGTTGATACATTAGACAATTTGGAGAGATATATTTCTCTCAATCCACTCTTCCCGGAAGTGGTGAAGTTTATTAAGGAGAACGATCTCACTCAGCTTGAGGCAGGTAAGCATCCTATTCAGGGCGCCGACCTTTTTCTGAATATTGCTGAGGCTCAGGGTAAGAACGAGGAGGATGCTGTTATCGAGACTCATCGCAAGATGATCGATATCCAGATTCCACTTGATAATGAGGAAACCTACGGATATACTCCTTTGAAGGACCTTCCAGAGGTAGAGTATAACGAGGCAAAGGATATTACCAAGTATCCTGGCGTGAAGGCGCAGACGCTCGTTACCTGCAAGCCGGGTCAGTTTGCCATCTTCTGGCCAGAGGACGGTCATCAGCCATGTATCGGCAAGGGCGCCATCCACAAGGCTATCTTCAAGATCAAGGCTTAATCTGGGCAAGTTCACAATCGAATACACATAAATATAAATATTTAAATCTATAATCCATGGCAACAGAAAAGAAGACTACAGCTAAGAAGACAACAGCCAAGAAGGCAGCCTGTAAGAAGACTGCCTGCAAGAAAACAACCAAGGCTGCTGCTGTTAAACATATAGGACTTGTAAAGAACGATCCTTACCTGGCAGACTACGAGGATGCTATCCGCGGCCGCCACGACCACGTGCTCTGGAAGATGGGCCAGCTTACCAACAACGGCAAGACCACCCTGAGCGATTTTGCCAACGGCTTCGAATACTTCGGCCTTCACAAGACAGAGAAGGGATGGGTGTTCCGTGAGTGGGCGCCTAACGCTACAGATATCTATCTCATCGGCGACTTCAACGACTGGAAGGAGACAGAGAAGTATCGTGCCAAGAGACTGAAGAACTCAGGCAACTGGGAGCTGAAGCTTCCTGAGAAGGCATTGAAGCACGGTGACCTCTACAAGATGAAGGTGCACTGGGAAGGTGGCGAAGGCGAGCGAATCCCTGCATGGGCTCAGCGCGTAGTACAGGATGAACAGACCAAGATTTTCTCTGCGCAGGTTTGGAATCCAGAGCCTTACAAGTGGAAGAAGAAGACTTTCAAGGCAAAGACCACTCCGCTCTTGATTTATGAGTGCCATATCGGTATGAGCCAGGATGCAGAGAAGGTTGGAACCTATACTGAGTTCAAGGAGAATGTATTGCCTCGCATCATCGAGGACGGTTACAACTGCATCCAGATCATGGCTATCCAGGAACATCCATATTATGGTTCTTTCGGTTATCATGTGAGCAGCTTCTTTGCAGCCAGCAGCCGTTTCGGTACTCCAGAAGAGTTGAAGGATCTTATTGATACTGCCCATCAGAACGGTATTGCCGTCATCATGGACATCGTCCACTCTCATGCAGTGAAGAACGAGGTGGAAGGTCTTGGTAATCTTGCCGGCGATCCTAACCAGTATTTCTATCCTGGTGACCGTCATGAGCATCCTGCCTGGGACAGCCTCTGCTTCGACTACGGCAAGAACGAGGTAATCCACTTCCTGCTGAGCAACTGCAAGTACTGGCTTACAGAGTTCCATTTCGACGGCTTCCGCTTCGATGGTGTAACTTCTATGCTGTATTACAGCCATGGATTGGGTGAGGCATTCTGCAACTACGGCGATTACTTCAACGGTCATGAGGACGATAACGCCATCTGTTATCTTACCCTTGCCAACAGTCTGATTCATGAGGTGAACAAGAATGCGATTACCATTGCCGAGGAGGTGAGCGGAATGCCAGGACTGGCAGCCAAGTTTGAAGACGGCGGCTATGGCTTCGACTACCGCATGGCGATGAACATTCCTGACTACTGGATCAAGACCATCAAGGAATTGAAGGATGAAGACTGGAAGCCATCCAGCATCTTCTGGGAAATCAAGAACCGCCGTGCCGACGAGAAGACCATCTCTTACTGCGAGAGTCATGACCAGGCACTGGTAGGCGACAAGACCATCATCTTCCGTCTCATTGATGCTGATATGTACTGGCATTTCAAGAAGGGAGATGAGAACGATGTTGTCCACCGCGGTATTGCCCTTCACAAGATGATTCGTCTGGCTACAGCATCCACCATCAATGGCGGTTACCTGAACTTCATGGGTAATGAGTTCGGTCATCCGGAATGGATTGACTTCCCTCGCGAGGGTAATGGCTGGAGCTATAAGTATGCCCGTCGCCAGTGGAACCTGGTAGACAATAAGGAATTGTGCTACCACTACTTAGGCGATTTCGATAAAGCAATGCTCAAGACGATTACGAGCGAAAAGAATTTTAACAAGACACCAGTTGTTGAGATCTGGCACAATGATGGAGATCAGGTTCTAGCCTACATGCGAGGCGACTTGCTCTTCGTGTTCAACTTCTCGCCAACCCGTTCGTTTACCGATTACGGTTTCCTTGTTCCTACAGGCGCCTACAGCGTAGTGCTTGATACGGACAACAAGGCATTCGGCGGCAACGGCTTGAATGATGATGAGCTGACCCATCTCACGACTTACGATCCACTTTACGTGAACGACCGCAAGGAGTGGCTGAAGCTCTATCTGCCAGCCCGTACAGCATTGGTGCTGAAGAAAAATTAATGTAGATAAATTTTATGGGAAATAAAAAGAATAGCACAGCGAAGATGCACTTCGCTTGTGCTATTGTCTTTATCATTTTTGTTTATTGCTACCTGGCTTTTTACCAGGCAGATGTATTAGCCGTTGCCCAGCATGTGCTGAGTGATGGTAAAACCGACTATAGCTATACAGTCGCCCCGCTGCTGATTACGTTGGTACTTTATGTCTTGCAGTTGGGCGTCTATGCGTTAACTCAGGTAAAGCGCCGCTTTCATGCTCTTACGTATTTTCCTTCCTTCCTGATTCTCACCATCATCACCGACATTCCTACGGATGTGGATATTCATCATTCCCTCGGTGCCTGGTGGATAGTGGCTCCCTTGTGCCTTCTGGCTTTCGGCGGAGCGGTATGGGTCATCAGGCAACTGGAACCTTTGGAGCAGGAGCCTCATAGCAGCGGCTGGCTTTCCAAGTATATGTGGATCAACCTCTTCCAGATGGTGGCGATGATTGTCGTGATGAGCTTTGTGGCAAGCAACGACCGTCTGTTCCATGAACGTATGAAGATGGAGCGGTTGATGAAGCAGAAGAATTATGCTGAAGCGCTGAAGGTGGGCAGAAAGTCCTTGCAGACCGATTCCTCGCTGACCATGCTGCGCATAGCCTGTCTGCATCATACGGGTGAACTTGCCGATAAGCTGTTTTCCTATCCGCTGGTTGGTGGCAGCAAGGCAATGTTGCCCGACAGCGTTACCGTGAAGTCATTGATGTGGAGATCTCACCGCTGGATGCAGGAGCCTACCGATTCGATGAAGATGCAGCATCTGGTTTATCGCAAGCCGGACGATTACAAGCTCTGTGCGCTGCTGCTCGACAAGAAGCTGGATCAGTTTGTCGTGGCTCTGTGCAAGCATTATGATGTGAAGACCGCCAAGCTCCCAACCCATTACAAGGAGGCTCTGACGCTCTATATCCATCGTCGCAGCAAGCCTGTCATCGAGTATCACGACAATGTGGTTGATACTGATTTCCAGGACTATCAGCAGATGGAACACAAGTATACGAACAGGCAGGAAATGCAGACTGCCATCCGTGACACCTACGGTAACACGTACTGGTATTATTTCGACTACTGCAGTAAGTAAGGAGAATATCTCTGAGAGATAAAATAATATCTCTGTAAGATAAAAAAATATCTCTGAGAGATAAAATCATATTGCAGTAAGAGATTGGGATTTTATTATATAAAGAGATTAGAAAATGACAAGATTGAAATACATATGGATGTTTACAATAGTCTTTTTCTTCGGGCTTCCATCGGTGATGCAGGCTCAGAAGAAGGAGATTGCGGCTGCCCGTGATCAGGTCAAGGCGGGCAAGGACCTGAACAAGGCACAGGCTAGCATGGAGAAACTCTTGAAGGATTCGGCTAACCTGGGCAACAAGAAGATTTGGGTTACGCTCTTTGATGCTGTCAGAAAGCAGTATGAACAGGGCAATGAAAAGCTCTATCTCAAGCAGAAGTATGATACTGCCCAGCTTTTCAATCTTGGCAGGCAGATGTTTCTCATTGCCCAGGGGCTGGACTCGGTAGAGATGGTTCCTAACCGGAAGGGCAAGGTGGATATTGAGTATCGCAAGGCGCATGCTGAATATCTCAAGCGCATCCGTCCCAATATCTACAACGGTGGAGTCTGGTTTCTGCAGAAGAAGAAATATCCGGAGGCTTATCAGTTCTTCGACCTCTACATCGACTGTGCCAACAAGCCGCTCTTCAAGGGCAATGATTTCCAGAGCAAGAATCCAGCGCTCCATACTGCTGCCTACTGGGCTGTGTATTCCGGCTATAAGATGAAGAACAGCAAGGCTACCCTGCATCATTCCTACGAAGCGTTGAAGGATACGGTTCACTACAACTATATGTTGCAGTATCTGGCTGAGACCTACAAGCTGGATAAGGATACTGCCCGCTATGTGGCTACGCTGAAGGAAGGCTTCTCACGCGCTCCGAAGTTCCCGTTCTTCTTCCCGCGTCTGGTGGAATACTATTCGGACAGGAACCAGCTCGATTCTGCAATGGATGTGGTCAATCAGGCGCTGGCTGTAGATTCGGTGAATGATATTTATCTCTTCACCAAGAGCACCCTGCTGCTCAATCTCTGCCAATACAAGGATTGCATCAAGGTGTGCGACCGGATCATTGCGCAGAACGATACTATGCCGGGAACCTATCTGAATGCAGGATTGGCTTACTTCAACATGGCTGTGGAGCAGGACAAGAACCTGAAACAGTCCAACAAGCAGCGTTTGCAGATTCAGAGCGATTACAAGAAGGCTCTGCCGTATCTGGAGAAATACAGAAAGATGATGCCCGACAAGAAGGACCAGTGGGCCTTGCCGCTTTATACCATCTATCTGAACCTGAACATGGGTAAGGAATTTGATGAGATTGACAAGCTGCTGAACCAGGGCAGAAAATAAGGATTAGAAAATTGATAATAAAGAAAATAAATATGATAGATAGAATATTGAATAAACTGGGAATCTCGCTGAACGAGATGCAGCAGGAGGCTTTTCAGTCTATTGCACATGGCAATAAGGATGTGGTTGTTCTTTCGCCTACGGGCAGTGGAAAGACGCTGGCTTATCTCTTGCCGCTTTCCCAGCTGGTGGATGCGGGCGATGATGAGCCGCAGGCAATCGTGGTTACTCCCGGCCGTGAGCTGGCTTTGCAGTCGTCTACCGTATTGAAGGATATGGGTTCGGGGCTCCGTGCCATGGCTTGCTACGGCGGTCGTGCTGCGATGGATGAGCATCGGGTGCTGAAGCAGGTTCGTCCGCAGATTATCTTCGGAACTCCAGGTAGACTGAACGACCATCTCAGCAAGGGCAACTTCTCGCCTTATCATATCAAGTATCTCGTCATCGACGAGTTTGACAAGTGTCTGGAGATGGGTTTCCAGGACGAGATGAGCCGCCTCATCCAGTCTTTGCCAGGCTTGCGCCGCCACTTCCTGCTTTCTGCTACCGAGGCAGAGGAGATTCCTCGCTTCGTCCACATGGGCAGGGTAGAGAAGATAGATTATCGCATGGACGAGGAGCAGGTGCCTGAGCGAGTACATATATATAAGGTGGAAAGTCCGGTGAAGGATAAGCTGGAGAGTCTGGGTCGATTGCTTCGCAGTCTGGGCGAAACCAGCACCATCGTTTTCCTGAACTACCGTGACAGCGTGGAGCGCACCAACAACTATCTGGTTGAGCAGGGTTTCTCCACTTCATTCTTCCATGGCGGATTGGAGCAGAAGGAGCGTGAAGCTTCCCTTTACCGATTCAGCAATGGCAGCGCCAATATTCTGGTGAGCACCGACCTGGCTTCCCGTGGTCTTGATATTCCTGATATTGACAACATCATCCATTACCACATTCCTGAGAGCGAGGACGGCTACATCCATCGTGTGGGTCGTACAGCCCGTTGGGAAGCGCAGGGTAGAGCCTTCTTCCTGCTGGGTCCTGAGGAGCATATTCCGGAATATGTGGATGCAGAGGTTGAGGATTACGAGATTCCTGCCGTTGAGGAGTTGCCGGCACCAGCCAAGCCGAAGATGGCTACCTTATATATAGGTAAGGGAAAGAAGGACAAGATCAGCAAGGGTGATATTCTCGGCTTCCTCTGCAAGAAGGGCGGTCTGAATTCTTCTGAAATCGGAAAGATTGATGTCAACGACCGGTACGCCTATGCAGCCATCGCCCGTCCTAAGCTGAAGAGCGTGCTCAACAATGTGAAGGGCGAAAAGATTAAAGGTGTCAAGACGATTGTCGAAGAAGTGAGATGAAACTTCAGACTTTGGATAAAAAAACTGCAAAGTGAGATAAATTTATAACTAGTAAAAGCCTCATCTTGGAATCTGTTTCCAGATGAGGCTTTTTAGGTTATAAATTGTAATTTAGGGCATAAATATGCAGATAATATGTTAAAACTAATGACAAAAAGAAAGATTTATGCCCAAAATGCTAAAAATGTGCAGAAAAATTTGGTAGTTTCAAATAAAAAATGTAATTTCGCAGTCGTAAGTCCTTTCATAAGGTTTACAGCTAAGCCTATATGGGTGGATTGCGCATGTATGTCTCCTGCTAACAGGAGTAAAATACGATTAATTACTTAAATAATTATAATAAGATGAAGAAGTACAATTTTAACGCAGGTCCATCAATGCTTCCACGCGAAGTGATTGAGAACACAGCAAAGCAGATTTTGGATTTTAATGGTTCAGGTCTTTCATTGATGGAAATCAGCCACCGTGCTAAGGATTTCCAGCCAGTTGTCGACGAGGCTGTCTCCCTTTTCAAGGAGCTTCTTGACATTCCTGAGGGTTACTCCGTAATCTTCCTTGGTGGTGGTGCGTCGCTGCAGTTTATGCAGATTCCTGCAAACTTCCTCATCAAGAAGGCTGCCTACATTAATTCTGGTACTTGGGCTAAGAAGGCAATGAAAGAGGCAAAGCATTTTGGTGAGGTCGTGGAGATCGCATCATCGTCCGACGCCAATTTCACTTTCTATCCACAGGTTCCTAACTCTGTACCAGCCGATTGTGATTACTTGCATTTGACAAGCAACAATACTATATATGGTACTGAACTCCGTGTAGATCCAGACGTGAACGTTCCTTTGATTTCTGATATGTCTTCAGACATCATGAGCCGTCCTGTAGATGTTTCCAAGTACACCGCTATTTATGCAGGTGCTCAGAAGAATCTCTCTATGGCTGGTGTTACCGTCATCGTCGTGAAGGATGAGATGCTCGGCAAGGCTCCTCGCGAGATTCCTACCATGCTCGATTATCGCACTCACGTAGAGAAGGGCAGTATGTTCAATACTCCTCCTGTAGTTCCTATCTACACCTTGATGGAGAATCTCCGCTGGTTGAAGGCAAACGGTGGTGTTGAGGCTGCTGACAAGCGTGCTCACGAGCGTGCTGAGGTTCTCTATACAGAGATTGACCGCAATAAGCTCTTCAAGGGTACTGTAGAAGAGGCTTCACGCTCTTTGATGAACATCTGTTTCGTAATGAACGATGAGTACAAGGAGTTGGAGAAACCATTCCTCGATTTCGCTACAGAGCGTGGTATGGTTGGTATCAAGGGTCACCGTTCAGTAGGTGGTTTCCGTGCCAGCTGCTACAATGCACAGACCATGGAGGGTGTTCAGGCACTCGTCAAGGCAATGCAGGAATTTGAGAAACTTTGAACTTTGAGATTTGAACTTTGAACTTTATGATTACTCCAAAGATTATAATCTATTATAATTGGGAGCTTTTAAAGGAAAAAGCAAATCATAAAGTTCAAAGTTCCAAGTTCCAAGTTCAAAGTAAAAAAGTTCAAAGTAAAAAAGTTCCAAGTAAAATCGTAATATGAAAGTATTAGTTGCAACAGAAAAGCCATTCGCAGCAGCTGCTGTCGAGGGCATTAAGAAAGAAATAGAGGGAGCAGGCAACGAATTGGTGCTGCTCGAAAAATATACAGAGAAGGCTCAGCTTCTCGATGCTGTGAAGGATGTGGACGCGATGATTATCCGTTCTGACAAGGCTGATGCCGAGGTGCTCGACGCTGCCAAGAACCTGAAGATTATCGTTCGTGCAGGTGCAGGTTACGACAACATCGACCTGGCTGCTGCTACTGCTCACAACGTGGTGGCTGAGAATACTCCGGGTCAGAACTCCAACGCCGTTGCCGAGCTGGTATTTGGTTTGCTGGTTTTCACCGTTCGTAATTTCTACAACGGCAAGGCTGGTTCTGAGTTGAAGGGCAAGAAACTGGGTATCCTGGCTTTCGGTAACGTGGGTCGCAACGTGGCTCGCATCGCCAAGGGCTTCGGTATGGAGGTAGCTGCCTACGATGCATTCTGCCCAGCTGATGTCATTGAGGCTGCCGGTGTTCACGCCGTGAAGTCTCAGGATGAGTTGTTCCAGACTTGCGACATCGTTTCTCTTCATATCCCTGCTACTCCAGAGACTATCAAGAGCATCGATTACAAGACCGTGAACCAGTTGCCTAAGGGTGGTATTCTTATCAATACAGCCCGCAAGGAGGTCATCAATGAGCCTGAGCTCCTGAAGCTTCTTGCTGAGCGTGAGGATTTGAAGTTCATCACTGACATCAAGCCAGATGCTGATGCCGATTTCGCCAAGTTCGAGGGCCGCTACTTCTCAACACCTAAGAAGATGGGTGCTCAGACAGCCGAGGCTAACATCAATGCCGGTATTGCTGCCGCCAAGCAGATCAATGCGTTCTTCAAGGACGGCTGCACAAAATATCAAGTAAACAAATAATTTTAGGATATAAGAGAGCTCATAAAGGATGCTTTGTATAAGTACTCTTTATGGGCTTTTTGTCTTTTAATTATGGGATTCCTTGTAATCTTAGCGTTATATTACTTTAGAAACATTCAAATATTAATTATAAAATAAAACATTATGGCTATTATTAAACCATTTAAAGGCATTCGCCCTCCAAAAGATTTAGTAGAGCAAGTTGAGTCTCGCCCATACGATGTCCTCGATTCAGAGGAAGCTCGTGCCGAGGCTGGCGATAACGAGAAAAGCCTTTATCATATTATTAAACCTGAAATCAACTTCGAACCAGGTACATCTGAGTATGATCCTCGCGTCTATGAAAGTGCTGCAGAGAACTTCAAGAAGTTCCAGGAGAACGGCTGGTTGAAGCAGGATGATAAAGAACAGTATTATATCTATGCACAGACCATGAATGGCAAGACTCAGTATGGTCTTGTTGTGGGTGCATACGTTAATGATTATATGACGGGTGTCATCAAGAAGCATGAGCTTACCCGCCGCGATAAGGAAGAGGACCGCATGAAGCACGTTCGTGTCTGCAACGCCAATATCGAACCAGTCTTCTTCGCTTATCCTGATAATTCAGTGCTCAATGAGATTCTGATGCGCTATGCTGCAACAGAGCCTGAGTATGATTTCATCGCTCCGATTGATGGCTTCCGTCACCAGTTCTGGATTGTCAGCGATGATAAGGACATTGAGACCATCACCGCAGAATTTGCCAAGATGCCTAGTCTCTATATAGCTGACGGTCATCACCGTTCGGCAGCCGCTGCTTTGGTAGGCGCAGAGAAGGCTAAGCAGAATCCTAACCATACCGGTAAGGAGGAATACAACTATTTCATGGCTGTCTGCTTCCAGGCTAGCCAGTTGACCATCCTCGACTACAACCGAGTAGTGAAGGACTTGAATGGCTTGACATCAGAACAGTTCCTTGATGCCTTGACCAAGAACTTCGAGGTGATAGAGATTGATGCGATTAATGTGAACGTATCTGGTGACGAGGAGGGTATCCCATGCTATGAGAAGTTTGCCATTAATGCAGCTATCGAACAGTTTGGCTTGGATATCCTGAAGCCAGCCGCTCTCCATTCCTTCCTCCTTTATCTGGACGGCAAGTGGTACGGTCTGTTTGCCAAGCCGGGAACATACGATGATGAGGACCCAATCGGCGTGCTCGATGTAGACATTTCTTCCCGTCTGATTCTCGACGAAATTCTGGGCATCAAGGACTTGCGTTCAGATAAGCGCATCGACTTCGTGGGTGGACTTCGTGGTCTCGGAGAGTTGAAGCGTCGTGTAGATAGTGGTGAGATGAAGATGGCATTAGCCTTGCATCCAGTCACCATGCAGCAGATTATGGACATTGCTGACAGTGGCAAGATTATGCCACCAAAGGCAACCTGGTTTGAGCCTAAGTTGCGTAGCGGATTGATTATTCACAAGTTGGATTAATGATTGACGAATTTAAGACTATATCAGATACAGTAGGCGAGGGATATTACACCGAGAAAAGGAGTAAGTTTCTCGCCTTTGCTCACCACGTTACGACCGTTGACGAGGTGAAGGAGATTGTTGCCAGGTACCGTAAGAAATATTACGATGCCCGACATTGTTGTTATGCCTATATGCTGGGTCCGGAGCGCACCGAATTCCGTGCCAATGATGACGGCGAGCCTTCTTCTACGGCTGGCAAGCCTATTCTGGGACAGATTACGAAGGCGGAATTGACGGATATTCTCATTGTCGTCATCCGCTATTTCGGAGGTGTAAAGTTGGGTACCAGCGGATTGATTGTTGCTTATCGTGAAGCAGCAATAGATGCTTTGGCGCATTGTGAGGAAGTGACGCAGCAGGTAGAGGAAATCGTTACCTACGATTTCACCTATCCGATGATGAATGATGTGATGAGGATTGTCAAGGAGATGAATCCCCGTATTGTGGATCAGACTTTCGACAATACCTGTACAATCAAGTTATCCATCAGAAAGAGCGAAGCCGAGCAGTTGCGTACTCGCCTGAAGAAGCTGTCGTTTGAATAAAGAAAATAGCGTAGAAATCTGATCAGATTTCTACGCTATTTGCATATAATTATTAATTATTTTTTTCTTCCAATTCCTTCTGCAATCGGATGATTTCATCGCGATATTGTGCGGCTTGCATGAAGTCGAGGTCCTTGGCGGCCTGCTTCATCAGGGCGGTGGTATTGGCGATACTCTTCTCCAATTCCTCCTTGCTCATGCTGCGGACGATAGGGTCGGCAACCATCGTGGTGCTGTCCGGTTCGATGTAGACACGCTGTTTCGATCCTTCAGCTCCCTGAATAGTGCGGAATGATGCAGAATTGATACCAGAACCTGCTCCAGAAGCTTTTCCAGAACCGCTTCCATAACCACTTCCCAATCCATTTCCTGCCTCTTCCTTGCTGGTTGGCAGGGCGGATGTAATCGCCTTTTGAATCTGCTTCGGCGTAATGCCGTGGTCGGCATTGTACTGCAGCTGGATGCTTCTTCGGCGGGCGGTTTCGTCGATGGTCTTCTGCATGCTATCTGTAATATTATCTGCATACATGATTACCTTGCCGTTCACGTTTCTTGCTGCACGACCCGCAGTCTGCGTCAACGAACGGTGACTGCGCAGAAATCCCTCTTTATCAGCATCCAGGATGGCTACAAGTGAAACCTCAGGAAGGTCGAGACCCTCACGGAGCAGGTTCACACCCACCAGTACATCATAAACGCCAGCTCGCAAATCGTTCATAATCTTTACTCGGTCAAGTGTAGCCACATCACTATGGATATATGCTGCCTTCACGTCATGGTTCAGCAGGAATTCCGTCAGCTCCTCTGCCATGCGTTTGGTCAGCGTAGTGATGAGCACTCGCTCATTGCGGTGCGTGCGGGTCAGGATTTCATCCAGCAGGTCATCTATCTGGTTCTCGCTCGGGCGCACTTCAATCTCCGGATCCAGCAGGCCCGTAGGACGGATGAGCTGTTCTACCACTACGCCCTCAGCCTCTCTCAATTCATAATCGGCAGGGGTGGCACTGACGTAGATAGCCTGGTGAATCAGACTGTGGAACTCCTCGAATGTCAGCGGACGGTTGTCGAAGGCGGCAGGCAATCGGAAACCATATTCCACGAGGTTCTTCTTTCTCGCCCTGTCGCCACCATACATGGCGCCAATCTGCGGAATGCTCACGTGGCTCTCGTCCACCACCAGCAGGAAGTCTTTCGGGAAGAAATCCAGCAGACAGTATGGCCGTTCGCCCGCCTTTCTGCCGTCGAAATATCTCGAATAGTTCTCGATGCCCGAACAGTGACCCAGCTCCTTGATCATCTCCATGTCGTATTCCACACGCTCCTTGATGCGCTGCGCCTTGATTCCGTCGCCTATACTCTTGAAGAACTCCTCCTGCTTCACCAGGTCGTCCTGAATCATGCGGATGGCGCATTCCTGCTGTTCCTTCGTGGTTACGAAGAGGTTAGCCGGATAAATCTCGTAGGTTTCGAACGAAGCCAGACGGTGATAGGTAATCGAATCCACCTCCTCGATGCTGTCTATCTCATCGTCCCACCAGGTTACTCTCAGCACGTTGTCGCTATATGCCATGAAGATGTCAACGGTTTCTCCCTTCACCCGGAAGTTGCCGCGTTGCAGTTCGATGTCGTTTCTTACGTAGAGGGCATCCACCAGCTTGCGCAGGAATTCGTTGCGGTCCAGCGTCTGTCCCTTCTTGATTTTGATGATGTTCTCCTGCATTGCCACCGGTCCGCCCATACCGTAGATGCATGATACGGATGAAACCACGATGACGTCTTTCCTTCCGGAGAGTAGGGCAGAGACGGCTCCCAGTCGCAGCTTGTCTATCTCGTCGTTGATGGCGAGGTCTTTCTCGATGTATGTATCGGTGGTTGGCAGGTAGGCTTCCGGCTGATAGTAGTCGTAGTAGGATACGTAGTATTCTACGGCGTTCTCAGGGAAGAATCCCTTCATCTCCTGATAGAGCTGTGCGGCGAGCGTCTTGTTATGGCTCAGGATAAGGGTAGGCTTGCCGATGTTTGCGATGACATTGGCAACCGTAAAGGTCTTTCCCGAACCGGTAACGCCCAGCAGTACCTGCGCCGGCTCACCCTGCTCAATGCCTTCGGTAAGCTGTCGGATAGCCTGTGGCTGGTCGCCCGTCGGTTTGTATTCTGATGTAATTTTAAAGTCCATAATCACTGAATTTAGGTGCAAAAATACAAAAAAATCGCCATTAATCGTTATAAAGATTAATATTTTGCGAAAAAATGTATTTTTTCTTTTGATAATAAGTAAATTATGAGTAACTTTGCATCTCAAAATGAGAATTATGAAGAAATTGACTCTTATCGCAACATGCGTAGCACTGCTGATGACCAGCTGTGTGAACGAATATAACCAGATCACCAAATCGGGTGATTATACTTTGAAGTACGAGTATGCCAAGCAGTGCTATGCTCAGGGCAAGTATTCCCGTGCCGTACCTCTCCTGCAGGAACTCGTCACCATGAAGAAGGGTTCTACCGAGGGCGAGGAATGCCTCTATATGCTTGCCATGTCGGAGTTCGGCATGAAGGATTACGAGACTGCATCTGAGTATTTCAAGAAGTATTTCTCTTCCTATCCGAAGGGTCGCTACGCTGAGAATGCCAAGTATTTCGTAGGCGAGAGTCTCTTCCAGAATGCTCCGGAGCCTCGATTGGACCAGAGCACCACGATGACTGCCATCGCTGCCTTCCAGGAGTATCTCGACATCTTCCCTGATGCTCATCTCAAGTCTCAGGCCACCAGCCGTCTCTATGCCCTGCAGGATCTGCTTGTGGAGAAGGAATACAAGAGCGCCCGTCTCTACTTCGATTTGGGAACCTACTTCGGCAACTGCACCAACGGCGGCAACAACTATGAGGCTTGCATCGTCACAGCGCAGAATGCCCTGAAGGACTATCCTTACAGCAACCGCCGTGAGGAGTTTGCTTCGCTCGTAATGAAGAGCAAGTACGAACTCGCCAAGATGAGTGTGGAGAGCAAGCAGCTGGAGCGTTATCAGGACGCTGAGGATGAGTGCTACGGCTTCATCAATGAATATCCTGATTCAAAGGAGCGCTCGCTTGCCGAGAAGTATATCGAGAAATGCAAGGAGTATGAGAAGGCTCATCCTGAGGATTCGCTCGAAAAGCTTGCCGAGAACTAGAGCGCATATATATAATAAGGTAATAATCGTAAAAAAGAATAATAATAGTACTATAATTATGGATTACAAGAAATCAAATGCACCAGTAAACACAGTTACTCGTAACATCATGGACCTCTGTGATGAAACTCAAAACATTTATGAAAGCGTAGCTATCATTGCTAAGCGTGCCAACCAGATTTCGGTTGAAATCAAGCAGGACCTGAGCAAGAAGCTCCAGGAGTTTGCTTCTTACAACGATTCTTTGGAGGAGGTATTCGAGAACCGTGAGCAGATTGAAATCTCTCGCTACTACGAGAAGTTGCCAAAGCCAACATTGATTGCTACTCAGGAGTTTATCGAGAACAGCATCTTCTGGCGCGACCCTTCTAAAGAGTATCGTCCTGCTGCTACTACAGTCAATGAGTTGTAATAAAGGGAAAGAAAAGATATGATACAGCGCAAACAGACTCTGTTTCTGCTTTTGGCAGTCATCGTATGTGCGCTCTGCCTGTTCCTGCCAGTAGGCAGCGTTGAGCCGAAGGGAATGGGTGCCGACAGTCTGATTTACAATCTGGGAGTGGTGATGGGCGATGGCGGTCTCGCTATCTCTACCACCTGCATCCCGTTGTTTGTCCTGCTCAGCGTAACAGCGATACTATCGTTGGTAACGATATTCCTTTATAAGAATCGCAAGGTCCAGATGTCAATCTGCAAGAATGCCATGCTGCTCAATGCGCTCTGGGTTCTCGACTATGCCCTGATTCTCTTCGGCATCATTCCGGTTCCTGAGGTAGAGGGCAAGGTGAACATCGAGTTTGCAGCCTGCCTGCCTATCGTCAGCATCATCCTTCTGGCAATGGCCTATAAGGGCGTCAATGACGACGAAAAGCTGGTAAAAGCGGCAGATCGTATCCGATAAGGGGCTGATTCTTAAAAGAAATGCTAAAAAAGCCTATAAAAATAGGATAAAATTTGTGGGTACCAAATAAAAGTTGTACCTTTGCACCCGCTGTCACGAGATGGCAGCATAAAATTCAAACCTCATATATATTAATTAAATTAAAATTAAGTTTTAAAAATGGCAACAAAGATCAGATTGCAGCGCGGCGGTCGTAAGAACTATGCTTTCTACAGCATCGTAATCGCTGACGTTAGAGCACCACGTGATGGTAAATTTACTGAGAAGATTGGTACATTCAATCCTAACACCAATCCAGCTACTGTAGATTTGAATTTCGAGCGCGCACTCTACTGGGTAGAGACAGGTGCACAGCCAACAGACACAGTTCGCAACATCCTCAAGGGCGAGGGCGTTTACTTGATGAAGCACCTCAAGGGTGGCGTTAAGAAGGGCGCATTCGACGATGCTGAGGCTCAGAAGCGTTTCGACGCTTGGAAGAATGGCAAGGACGCTAAGGTTTCTGCTGTTCGCGAGGGCGACGCTAAGGCTAAGAAGGAAGCTGCTGCTAAGGAGCTCGAGGCTGAGAAGAAGATGAACGAGGCAATCGCTAAGAAGGTAGCTGAGAAGAAGGCTGCTGAGGCTGCTGCTAAGGCAGAGGCTGAAGCTGCTAAGGCTGCTGAGGAGGCTTCTGAGGAGGCTCCAGCTGAGGCTTAATCTTCTGAATGAATCTTCTTTGAAGATTGAAAAGTATAAGGTCGATTACCCTTTTCTAAAGGGTGTCGGCCTTTTTTTGTTGTTTTTATTCCTGCAAATTCCTGCAATAAACCGCCGAGAATTCCGTTTAGATAATATGGAAAAGACAAAGGAAACCAATCATGAGATGGAGGCTGAAAAGAACAGCTACTCTCATATACTGAAATATACCGGATTGCTGGGAGGCGTACAGGGGCTCAACATGCTCGTGGGTATTGTGAGGAATAAGTTTACCGCCATGTTCCTGGGACCATCCGGCATGGGATTGCTGTCTCTTTTCAATGCAACTTCCGGTTTTCTTACCTCCGCCACCAATCTCGGCATTCCTACCAGTGGCGTCAGGGTGGTTTCCGAGGCTGAAGCCCGGAATGGGGTAGAGCAGGCGATTTCTCAAGTCCGCACGCTCAGTCTGCTTTCTGCCCTTCTGGGTGCGCTGGTCTGCGCCCTTCTCGGTCCTCTCCTCAATCTCTTCACCTTTTCCTGGGGCAATCATACCTGCCATTTCGTGCTGCTGGCTCCTACCATTTTCTTCACGATTCTTGCCGGTGGCGAAACGGCTATCCTCAAGGGTTTGGGCAAGCTGAAGTCGCTGGCTGCGCAGGCATTTGCCCTGTCTCTCCTTTCCCTGCTCGTTTCCGTACCCGTTTACGGCTTCTTTGGCGAGAGCGGCATTCTTGCTGTTCTCTTTCTGCTGGCACTGGCTCAGTGGCTCCTCGCCCTTTCGTTTTCGCGAAAGGAGCATCCCTTCCGCCTGTGCCTTTCCCGAATCCAGCTGCTCAAGGCTTTCCCGATGATCCGTCTCGGACTCTCCTTTGTGTTGGCTGGGATGATGAGCAGCGGGGCTGAGTTTCTGGTCAGAGCCTTCCTTAACCACCAGGGCAACCTGGCTGAGGTAGGACTTTTCAATTCAGGCATTACCTTGGTGCTGGTCTATGGCGGCATGGTTTTCTCGGTGATGGAGACCGATTATTATCCTCGTCTTTCTGCCGTAAGGGGAGAAGGAAGCGCAACATCAGAGGCAGAAAAACGCAATCTGATCGTCAACCGTCAGTTGGAGATGAATCTTCTGCTGATGGGGCCCATCATCAGCGCCATCATCCTGCTGCTGCCCATTGCCATTCCGCTGCTCTACAACTGGGAGTTTCTGGGTGTGGTGGGGATGACTCAGATTGCAGCTGTTGGCTTGCTGTTTAAGGCGTTCTACATGCCTCTGGAGTACATTCCGCTGTCCAGGGGCGAGGCTCGTGTGTTTCTGGTGCAGGAGAGCTGTTGCGTGGTGTTGCTCATCGTCTGCGAAATCATCGGCTATCTGCTTCACGGACTGGACGGTCTGGGAGCGGGCGTTGTCGTAGCTTACGCCGTAGAGTCGATAGGAGTTTATGTCTTCTGCCGCATCCATTATGCCTATCGCCTGAGTTTTCCGTCGGTCCAGCATCTGTTGGTTCATGTATTGAATCTGCTCTTGTTGGGTTGTGTAGTATGGTTATCTGAGGTAGATTCATGGTGCTATTGGCTGTTGGGTCTTTTTCTCTGTGCGGCTTCCCTGCTGTACAGTTTCTCCCGTATCAGGCGTTCGCTGAAGGGAAAATGATGTGACTGGCGCTTGTCATCATTTATCCCCCGCCTGGGTCATCATAGATAACCGTTTGAAGGCACATAAGGCGTTTCCTTCGATTGCCGGTGCAAAGATACGAAGATTTTCGGTATCTACCAAAATTTGGCATGTGATAAGGAGCGATTTTCAGCAGCTTACGATTTGAAACTTAGTTAAAAAGACTAACTCGCTCTAAATTGGGCTTTGATTGAAAATCAAGAAGTTGGTCGTTTGCC
>ERZ1026852.302-NODE-302-length-33448-cov-34.115024_pt1 | contig 33448 bp, 20 predicted proteins | sample MGYA00380156_ERZ1026852 | MGnify/ENA primary metagenome ERZ1026852 (study PRJEB33269, sample SAMEA4719792) | human gut metagenome | biome: human-associated habitat; feature: organic feature; material: feces | place: Cameroon | collected 2013-10 ...
GGCCTATTCCTCCTGACGTACCACAGACTGCCCAATAGCCACAACATTCCAACCATGAGAAGAGAGCCTGAAGCCTTTTGGTCAGACAACATGAATGTAGTTGCAAAACCACAGTTAGCCTCAGCCACAAGCTTAGTCTCCAAGCGTCCATCCCTACGCACAGTACGCATGGCTATACCTGCCGTATCTTTCAGTTCGGCAATGGTGAGACAATTGCGATAGCAGCGAATAGTATCTGTAGTAACTACATTGTCAGGCATTTTTGCAAGCACCTGCTCCAAAGCTTGGTTCACATCCTGTGCTATCATATACTCAGTTCTGCGATAACTATTAATGCTTGAACTTAATGCACAAAGCATAAGGAAGCAGAAAACTATGTATGGAAGAGTTTTCATTATTTTCACATTATGATATACACTTTTCAACACATAAAACTGTCGTCATGTTACACTTTTCGACACATACTTCTATTGCAAAGCTACACTTTTAGACACATACAGCCAAAAGAAGCACCTCATTTCTCCACTATATTAAGATAATTTAATTTATCTTTTACAATAGACGATTTTTAAATATCAAAACAACAAAAGCACCAACCGCATATTCTGCAACCAGCAATATTGGTTTGCAAATATGTGATCGGTGCTTATATTTTTATCCAAATCATTTTTTAGATTTGGAGGATAAGTCCACACACGTGTGGATGCTTACTTCTTTGTGGATGCTTACTTCTTCTTTGTCAGCACATAGAGCTTAGCCATTTCGCCCTCAGGCTCGTTGCCAAGCGAATCGGTCATGATGATGCTGTTTGCATCTTTCACCTTGTAGTAAGAAGTTTCGCCACTCGATGGACGAGTAATCTCTATCACATTATTTGCCAACACCTTGAAGATGCCGTTTGCCTCGTCGTGACCATCCTTGCGCTCCAAATAGTCGGCAGAATACTGGTATGTGCTGTCAGCATTTAGAGTCAATACGGTCTTTATTCCTGGGCAATCAGCAGCAGGGAGAGTACCCTCGTAGGTACCAACGAGCGACTCTATAGCCACGCCATCAGCAGCAAGCGAATCGTTTTCTACAGCACTCAAGCTATCCTTACCTGTCTCATTACCATTTGTTTTGCCATTGCATGACACAACAAACAATGCAGCAACAACTGCTGCCATTAAAACTAATTTCTTTTTCATTTTTCCTACTGTTTTTTCTTAAATTAATGTTCTTGTTTAGAAGTTATAGAAGTTATCACTCCCATTGGTCGCTATAAGCTAAAGTCTCTACTTCCAAAATATTTTGTCTATAAACTCATATTTCTTTTCCATCTGAGCGTCTGCCTTCACCTTGGTATCTACATCTATCTGCATTACAGGTGCTACGGCTTTACCATTTGTAGCAGGCCACTCTGGCAAGCCTAAGCCATTAGGATTGCCTGTCTTTACGAAGTTTACATAATACTGACTAAAGATGTAGCTAACCATATAGTCTTCTGGTTGCCAATTATACACACGGTTGGTAGGCAATGTAGCCATAGCATATTCGATATCTGCAGAATGCACGGCACCCTTGTCTCTACGTACAGGTGCTGCACCTTCTTTAGCATCCACCACTCCACCAGCCAAGGCTGCCACCTTGCCCTTGATAGCCATAACAGGACGAGGATGACAATAGCGATAGCGATAAACAGGCTGTCCGCCAGTAAGCTTATGCATGTTGCCCCATTTCCATGTGGCATAGTCGAGGAACATATCTGACGCAAGGTCTACACCAGGCTGCTTCAAAACGTCCTTGTCGCTATTGATGCCATACAGGCGGAATAGCTCATCGATATTTTCTTCGCCAAATAGAGCCTTTGCACCTTCTTTCAGGTTCTCTACCGTTGGCTGCTTACCCTTGAGCACAGCTCCAGGAGTCATCTCTTGATTGTTACCACCAACGAGCAAAGCCACCTTAGTCTGATTGCCCTTAGCAAAAACCTCCACAGGCTGTTCGGTAAAGAAATAGCCGTCTACATTATAGACAGGAAGATTTCTAACGCTTGCCAAAAGCATGAGTTCTTCGGCAGGCATGGCACGAAGTTCGTTGAGACATTTCTTGCCAGCATCCTTGCCCACCTTCTTACCCGTTTTCTTACCTTTTTCTAATAGTATCTTCTGAGCAAGAGCCACACCCTTGTCTTCAGCTTCTTTCAAGGTTGCAATCTTTTGGAATCCCATCACCGAACCGCTCGAGCCCATAGCCTGAGCAAAGAGTCCTTGGCATAGAGGCGATGCCATCAAGGCGCTAACCGACATAGAGCCAGCCGACTCGCCAACGATAGTGATGCGATTTGGATCGCCACCAAAAGCTTCGATATTGTTCTTCACCCATCGTATGGCTGCCACCTGGTCCATGAAACCATAGTTGCCCGAACCTTTATAATCTGTTTCTTTCGACAGCTGTGGATGAGCAAAATATCCAAATATGCCCTCACGATAGTTGGCGGTGATAGAGATGATGCCCTTGCGAGCCATAGCGTCGCCAGCATATCGAGCCTCGCTACCGCTACCAGCCATAAGTCCTCCGCCATTAAAATATATCAGCACAGGCAGATGTTCCTTCATGGTCTTGGCAGGTGTCCATATATTAAGGTATAGGCAATCCTCGCTATTCACCTTGGTTCCGAAGTTCATATCTCCGTATATTGGTTCCTGCATCGGATTTGGTCCATACTCTTTAGCCTCTCTCACTCCATCCCAATGAGCCGCAGGCTGTGGAGCCTTCCATCTTAGGTTGCCCACAGGAGGCGCAGCAAATGGTACACCTTTGAATACTGTAATGCCCGAAAGGTCTTTTCCTTCGAGTATTCCCTCTGTAGCCTTTACCTGTGTCTGTGCCATCATTCCCATGGCAGGCAGCAACAAGGCTATTGATAATAGTAATTTCTTCATAATTAGTTATAGTTAGGTTTTGCAAAGATATGATAAAAATCTCACGTTGCTCTTTTTACCTCTCTCTTTTTCGTGTTATTTTGTTTTTTTATAAGTACTTATTACCTTTCTCCACACTTTTTCTGACGAATAATCACCCAAACTCCACACTTTTTCTAACGAATAATCACCCAAACTCCACACTTTTTCTAACGAACAACCAAATAAAAGAGCTGCCTTTTGCAATAAAAGACAGCCCTTTATGATATTCGTCTCTCTATATATAAATGCGGATAACAAAGCTACCCTTTGTATTAAATCATATTGTTCTCTAAGTTTTTTACTAAAACTTAAGTAAATGTCAATAAAAAATAGTACCTTTACGGCAACAAAAACAACAAAAAGAAATACAATAATATAATAAAAGAAATACCAAGAATATGATAACAGGCGAAATAAAAAATCAGATAGACCAGATATGGGACACATTCTTTGTGGCTGGAGTCACCAATCCAATCACAGTATTGGAGCAGATGACTTACATCTTTTTTATGAAGATGCTCGACGATAAGCAACTGCAAGAAGAAGACAACGCACGCGACTTCGATGGCGAAGTAAAGAATCCTACATTCCCTGCGGGCAAGATGTGGCTAAATCCAGATACCAATCAGGAAGTGCCATACGAAAGCATGCGATGGTCGGTGTTCCGCAATACAGGCTCTGAGAATATGTTCAATATGATTCGCCAAAATGTATTCGAGTTTATCAAGCATATCGGTACTGGCGAAGAGAGCGCCTATAGTCGATACATGAAGACTGCCATATTCTTGATTCCAAATGCTCGCACGCTTACAAAGATTGTAGATGGTGTGGATGCACTCGATATGAACAACCGCGATGCCATGGGCGATGTGTATGAGTATATACTTGGCAAAATGGCAGCCTCTGGCACTAATGGTCAGTTCCGCACACCTCGTCATATCATCCGCATGATAGTAGAAATGATGGAGCCTACACCACAAGACTATATCTGCGACCCTGCCATGGGAAGTGCAGGATTCTTGGTAGAGGCAGTGAAATATATCAAAGAGAATCACGAGACAGCATTCTATGCTGCCGACGAAGTGCATCATATCAAGACTTCCTTGATTAATGGCTACGACACCGACCAGACCATGCTCCGCATTGGAGCCATGAACTTGCTGCTCCACGATGTTACAGCACCTCAGCTGGCGTGGCGTGATTCGCTTTCCGAACAGAATGAAGATCAGGCTTGCTATAGCTTGATTATGGCAAATCCTCCATTTGCTGGCAGTCTCGACAAAGGCAATGTGAACAAAAAGATTCTGGCTTATGCCAACACCACCAAGACCGAGTTGCTTTTCTTGGCTCAGTTTGTTCGCTCGCTTGAATTGGGTGGTCGTTGTGCCAGCATTGTTCCAGATGGAGTGTTGTTTGGCACATCAAGAGCCCACGTCGCCATTCGCAAGGAGATAGTAGAAAATCAGCAGTTGCGTGCTGTCATCTCTATGCCAAGTGGAGTCTTTAAGCCTTATGCTGGCGTATCTACCGCAGTTCTCATTTTCACCAAGACCAACTGTGGCGGCACCGACAAAGTGTGGTTCTACGATATGAAAGCCGATGGCTTCTCGCTCGACGACAAGCGTTCGCCTATTGCCGATAATGACATTCCGGATGTGGTAAACCGCTTCCTGCATCCTGAGTCTGAGGGTTCCCGCACCCGCAAGGACCAGAGCTTCTTCGTACCCGTAGAGGAAATCCGCCAGAACGATTACGACCTCTCTATTAATAAGTATAAGGAGATTGAGCGTGAGAAGGTGGAATACGAACCCGTAAAGGATATTCTCGTAAGATTGCAGCAAACCGAGGGCGAATATGCCAAAGGCTTTGAGGAGTTGAAGGGAATGTTGGAGGAATAAATATGGACATAAAGAAAAACATAGTCGAAACGACGGAATACAAGCAACAGCAGGGCGTTTCTCTTTATCAAGATGTTTGCCACATCATAGAGCAAGGTAGAGAGCGGGCTTATAATGCTGTGAGCCAACAGATGGTTGAGACTTACAGGAATATAGGTAGACGCATCGTGGAGGAAGAACAGCAAGGCAAAGAGCGTGCCGAATATGGAGAGCAAATCATTGAAAAACTTTCCAAGCAACTCACTCTTCGCTATGGCAGAGGGTTCGGCAAAAGATATTTGGCATATTTTAGACAATTCTATCTCACCATTAATAATAAACAGATTTTGCAAACATGTTTGCAAAATCTAACATGGTCGCATATTCTTAGAGCCTTGCGTGTAGATGACCCTATAGCCATTCGTTGGTATTTGACCAACCATCACATGCATGGTTTGAATTAACAACCACATGTGCAAGGACAAAGCCAACCATCACGTGCATGGTTTGAATCAACAACCTCATGTGCAAGGACAAAGCCAACCATCACGTGCATGGTTTGAATCAACAACCACATGTGCAAGGACGGGCTGAAAGCCCAATGGTTTTCATAGCCCAGGGTAAAGCGTAGCGACACCCTGGGGATAGGAATATAAACAATCAACCCTCGCCCTGAAAGGGCAAAAGTAAAAATATATGTCACAATCACTTTGCAAAATATATTTGCACATTATCTTCCACGTCAAGACAACAAGTCCATATATCCTCGATGCCGATCTCGATAGGGTGCATGCCTATATTGGGCAACTCATCAACGATGCAAATTGCACGAACATTTGGGTAGACGGCGTTGGCGACCATGTACATGTGTTGTGCCTGTTAGGGCGTGAGATTTCTATAGCAAATCTTTTGGAGACCATGAAACGCAATAGTAGCAGATGGATAAAATCATTATCATCACATTATTCAATGTTTGCATGGCAAGGTGGATATGCTGCATTATCGGTCAGTCAATCTGTTGTCGATAAAACGTTAGCATACATCAAAAATCAAAAAGAGCATCACAAGAAGACAACATTCCAAGAGGAATACAAGCAATTCTTGGAGCTATATAACATTGAATATGATGAGAAATATGTGTTCTCTGATTAGCCGCCCCCTTGAGTTCATTCCAGAGATTTTATCATATTGTTGATAGCTATGAGATTCGGAAATCGCGATTTCCAAATCTTACTTGGACACATATATACAAGTTTTTGCGTGTAGATGCCACTATAGCCATTCGGTGGTATTTGGCCAACCATCACGTGCGTGGTTTGAAACAATAATTACATGCGCAAGGACGGGCTGAAAGCCCAATGGTTTTCATAGCCCAGTGTAAAGCGTAGCGACACCCTGGGGATAGGAATATAAACAGTCAACCCACGCCCTGAAAGGGCAAAAGTAAAAATAAGCTACTGCTGCCCTTACAGGGCGCGTGGTTAAAAATACAAACCATTATCCCCAGGGCGTTGCCCTGGGCTGTGGAGAGATTGCCCCATTCGGGGCGTTAGTTACCCACATAGATTTTTTTTAAAAAGTAAAGCAAATGAAACAAGGATGGGAATATAAAAAGTTGGGAGATTGCTTCAATTACATAAAAAATGGAGCAAACATTAAGCAAAAAAAAGATGTAGATGGCTATCCTATAACAAGAATTGAAACACTATCTGGAGGTGTTTTCAATAGAGATCGTGTTGGCTATGCTGGCATCCATGATTTATCGAAATATGCAGAATATATATTAGAGTCTAAAGACTTGCTAATGTCTCATATTAATAGTAAAACATATATAGGAAGAACAGTTGAGTATAAATCAAGTAATAAAGAAACTATCATACATGGAATGAATTTGCTTAGATTAAAAGCGAATCTCAATATTATCGACTCTACATTTTTTGCTTATTATACACAAAGTGGAGACTTTAAAAGCAAAATAGCAAGAATTAGAAAGGATGCTGTAAACCAATCTAGCTTTGCCATTTCTGACTTAAAACGTTTCGACATTCCACTCCCTTCCAAGCCAATTCAGCTTGCGATAGTTTCCGAGCTTGACAAGATAAACGAGTTGATTCGTTTGAAGAAGGAGCAACTGAAAGATTTCGATAATCTCGCACAAAGCATCTTCTATGAGATGTTCGGAGACCCTGTGGAAAATGAAAAGGGATGGGAGGTGAAGAAGTTGGGGGAGGTATGCGATATATTTGCGGGTGGAGATAAGCCTAATGATATAAAAGCAACCAAAGACAATGAATATATTTATCCAGTTATAGCGAATGGAGAAGGAGAAAAAGGAATCCTAGGATATACAAAAAAATGCCGAGTAATAAAAAATGCGGTAACGATAGGAGCTAGAGGTGCTTCTATTGGCAATTGCAGAATAGTTAAGGATGGATTTACTCCTGCAATTCGATTGCTTACGTTAATCCCTTCAGAAAAACTAGATTGTCCATTCCTCTTTTATATTGTTAAAGGATTAGATTATAAACAAAATGGTGCTGGACAGGCCCAATTAACCGTTCCTAATATAAAGAACGAAAGCATCCCTCTTCCCCCTCTCCCTCTCCAGCACCTCTTTGCCCATCGCATAGAGCAGATAGAGCATCAGAAGTCAGAGGTACTGAAAGCTATTACCGACCTTGAAACCTTGCTTGCATCACGTATGCAGTATTGGTTTGAATAAAACCGAAGCTAAGGAAAGATTGCCCCATTCGGGGCATTAGTTAGTACACATGGCATAATGGTCGATAAATACGATTTTAAAGGAGAAAATGGTCGATAAATACCATTATGATTTAAGAATTATAAGAACAGAACATATAAAAAGAAATAACGATTATGGCTAAGAATTTTGATTATATCCTGCTTTTAGCAGAAGAGTTGCCAGGCTTCAAACGCTTGCACGAATACTGCGACATGGCTGAAACATTGCAGGCAACATATCCTGAGGCTTCAGCCAATAGTTCGCGCAAAGCCTTGGAATGGCTTGTGAAGAATATGTTGAAGATGAAAGATGCTCAGATGGATGAGCATGAAACACTCAACGATTTGCTTCATAAGCCTGAGACTTATGCTTTTATCAATAATGATGCGAAGCTGGACGATGATATCCGTCTGGTTAGAAAGATTGGAAATTCTGCAAGCCATGATGGTGGCGAACCAGTAAAGAGGGTAAAGGCTTTCCGCTGTCTGCGTGCGCTATATAATGTGGTGGCAGGATTCATGTATCGTTGGGGAGCCATGAAGAGTATCCCCGCTTTTGATGCTACGATAATTCCAGGAAGAATAGATGGTCCTGTGCAGACTACATCGCCAAGTCCACAGGTAGAGCCAGATGTGGTGAAGAGTGTGCCTAAGGAGAATGTAGAGCATCCAAAGTCGCCAATTATTCCAAAGGAAAGTTTGGCGAGCGAGGCTATCACACGCAAGTATCTCATCGACTATATGCTCATAGAGGCAGGATGGGATGTACTTGAGGTGAAAGGCGATGTGCAAGGTGGCAAGGCTTGCATAGAGGTTGAGGTTGACGGTATGCCAAGCAAGTCGGGCAAAGGATATGCCGACTATGTGTTGTTTAGCCGTGGTGGCAAGCCATTGGCTGTGATAGAGGCAAAGGCTGCGACTCATGAATTGGAAGAAGGTCGCCGACAAGCCATACTTTATGCTGATGCCCTGGAACACAAGTATGGTGTAAGACCAGTAATCTATTATACAAATGGATTTAAGACCAATGTGATTGATGGTCTGGGCTATATGGACAGACCTGTATACGCCTTCCATTCCATGGACGACCTGGAACGATTGATTCAGAAGAGAGGTAGGGCAAGGATTAGCAATCTGAGCATTAATGAGAATATCACCAACCGACCTTATCAGCAGACAGCCATCAAGAGTATTGTGGAATGGCTGAATCAGCAACATCGTCGTGGACTGCTGGTACTTGCCACAGGTACAGGCAAAACTCGTGTCAGCATTTCGCTCTGCGATATATTGATGCGCAACGACTGGGTGAAGAATGTGTTATTCTTGGCAGACCGCACGGCTCTTGTCAATCAGGCACATAAAAACTATGAGGCATTTTTGCCTAATGTAACAATGACGGTTTTGAGCGAAGAGAAAGAGCCTAATATGAAAGCACGCATCATGTTCTCTACCTATCAAACCATGATAAACTATATAGATAAGGAGGATAAGAAATTCACCATAGGAAAATTCGACCTTATTATTATAGACGAGGCACACAGAAGCGTGTTTGGAAGATATGGCGCAATATTCAACTATTTCGACTCTTTGCTTATTGGTCTTACTGCCACCCCACGCGACGAGATAGACCGCAGCACTTACGACTTGCTGCAACTGGATAATGGAACACCAAACTATAGCTACGACTATGAGGAGGCTGTTGCCGATGAATATCTTGTGCCATACAAAACGCTGCAGTATCATTCCAAGATTATGGAGACTGGTATAAAATGGGACGATCTGCCTAAAGAACAGCAAGACAAGCTCGAAGAAGTATGGGCTTACGAGAAGGCATTGGCTGGCATGAGCGACGAAGAAGAATATCATCGCGACATAGAGTCGAAGGAAATATTCAGCTATCTTATCAACAATAACACCATAGACAGAGTGCTACAGGAGTTGATGAAGAAAGGACTGAAGGTGCAGAGCGGAGAAGAAATTGGTAAGACCATTATCTTTGCTATGAACCACCTGCATGCAGAACAGATAGTGAAGAGATTCCGTGAGCTTTATCCTGAAAAGGGAGAACAATACTGCCAACTGATAGATAACTATGTGAAATATGCTGGTGCCTTGATACTTGATTTTGAAGAGCTTGAGAAGATGCCACAGATTGCCGTTAGCGTGGATATGCTCGATACGGGCGTAGATGTGCCATCGGTGCTGAACCTTGTATTCTTTAAGCGAGTAAAATCAAAGATTAAGTTTATGCAGATGATTGGTCGTGGCACCAGACTATGCCCAGGTTTATTTGGCAACAAGGATAAGAAGATGTTCTACATCTTTGATTGGTGCAACAACTTTGAGTATTTCTCTGTACACACAGAGGGTGCTGACCCTGTAGCAGTAAAATCGTTGACCGAACGCCTCTTCTCGCTTCGTCTGGATATAGCCTTTGCATTACAGTCGGCAGAACATCAGGAAAGAGAAGAAGACAAGAAGCTACATGATGAATTGAAGGATATTCTGCATAGCCAGGTAGACAGTCTGAGCATGGCAAGAATTGACGTTAGAGAAAAAATAGCTAATATTGAGCCATATCGCAACAAGGAAGCATGGACTTGCCTAAGCGAGGTTGATTTGGCTAAACTAAAAAGCATAGCCTCTGTTTTGCCTCGTCCTAACGAAAACGAAGCTGCCAAGAAGTTTGATATTCTGATGCTTCATCTACAGTTGGAGAAGGTAGACAGCATGGTGAATGCAGACAAATGCCGCACAAGCGTTATTGCTATAGCCCGGCTGTTGGAGGATAAAATTACGATACCTGTAGTAAAGGCTCGAATAGACACTATTCGCGAAGTGCAGACCGTGCAGTTTTGGGAAACAAGTACGATAGATATACTGGAACGTGTACGCAAGGAGTTGCGCGACTTAGTTCATGTGCTTGAAGAAGGACGTGACGACCGCAAGTTCATCATAGATATTGAAGACACCACATCGTCAGATGACGAAGCAGCAAGAGTTGAGTTGAAGGCAACATACAAACAGCGAGTGATAGAATATTTGGCAAACCATACCGACAACGCAACTCTGAACAAGATTCAGAATTTCGAACAGCTAACAGCTGCCGATATAGAAGAGCTACAGCGCATATTCTGGGAGGAACTGGGCACACGCGAGGAATATAACAAGGAAACAGGAGGCAAACGCTATAATAATAATGTGGCTGCTTTCATCCGCGTAATACAAGGAATAGACCACAAGAAGGCATTAGAAAAGTATGCGCAATTTATCAAGTCTGCAAATCTGACTTCTGAGCAAGAGCAATACCTGAAGAATATTCTCGACTATATCAGCGTGAATGGTGACATTCTGCTTAGCGACTTCATGGAATATCCATTGAAGCTTTATCGTTGGCGCGATGTCTTTGGTAGCCAGTTTGTAAGTCTCAAAGACTTTATCCGCGAAGTGCACAATGTGATTTCAATTACTGCTTAATAACAAAAAACTATCGAGTGCAAAACTAAAGCATACATTATGCGATAGTTTTGCACTCGATAGTTTTAGAAGCTATAGCACAGACGAAGAGCGGCGGCGGTGAAGTCGCCATCGTCGTTGGAGATATATTGGAAAGAAGGTTGAATGGAGATTGACTCCGAGAGTTGGCGCTTGAATGTTAGCTCCAAGGTGTATTCCTTGCCCTGCTGATAGCATGCATATAGCCCCGACAAGCCACACTCGTTGCGGCTATCTTTATAGGTGCAGCCTGCAGCTGCATATCTATAGCAACAGCTCTCGCGAGAAGCATTTTCTGAATATTGCAACATGGCAGTAAGGCTCTTGTCGGCTATAGACCATAGCTGTTGCTCGCCATATATCCACCAAGCGCAAGTAGTCTTGCTCTTAGCATCATCAGCTGACGAGAGTTCGCCTTGTTCGTCTACAGGGAATTGACGAGTGTGTATGGCAGCTCCTGCAAAATATTGTCCGCCCGAATATGCGTATTCCAACTGCGACATATTAAAGACGCCATCCTTCTTTGGTCGCACAAGGAATGGGTTGTCATGACGATTCCATCCATTATACCCAACTCCATTATATAGGCTGTTTTTAAACGTCCATCCACCTTTAGTAATATCGAAATACAGAGTTAGTCCGGAATAAGGATAGTTGGCAATAGGATAGCTTGCGGCTATGGTGGGGAATATGCCACACGAACTATTTAGGAATAGCGCCGTGGCATCAGAGGTGAAGAAATCTTCGTTCACATTCCTCACGCCAACAAATAGATGTCCCTGTTTCCATTCGTGCATATAGCCAAGCACGGCTATAGCTGCCACAAAGTTGTCGGCTTCGATATTCGAGAAGCCTTGCCAATCGTCAAGTATGCCATCGTTGGATTTAGCCACATGGAGTGTTGCTGCTTCGAATGCTCCTTTACCATTATTCAACGGCAGGTTCATTTCCAATCGAAGCAGATTAAGCCAATTAGTATTTTTGTTCATATCCCATTGCCACTCCGTGGTGTATACGCCTCCAAACTCTTGGGCGTGAGACAGACTAAAACATGAGATACATGTAATAAATAAAAATATACGCTTGATCATTTAATTCTTTTCCTTTCTAATCTTTTCAATCCTTTTACTTTTTTACCCTTTTTACTTTTTTACCTTTTTACCTATTTACCTTTAAAGCGTTTGCAAAGATACGATTTTTTCTTCAATTAGAAATCTCTAATGTCGCATTAAAGCCTTCTAATTGAGTTCATACGTGGCTAAAATCTATATAGAGTAATTTTGCAGGCATGAAAATCTACAGATATTTTTTATTTATTCTTATCTTTTAGAAACAAAGATATAACATCTTCGCAACAGCTCATTATCATTATTGTTGCAAGGCTGTAACATAGTAGCCGTAACTTTGCAACCGTAAACAAAACGTAATGATAATGACAAGAAACAAGGTAAAAAGATTGATTACAATGCTCACATTGGCGCTAATGGCGACAATATGTGCACAGGCTGCCGACATTAGCGGTATCGTTGTCGACAAAGCCAACCAAGAACCGCTCATTGGAGCTACCTTGATGGCAGGCGACAAGGGCACCACTACAGACATAGATGGCAAATTTGCTATCAAAGAGATAACAACAAGAAACATACACCTTATTATTAAATATATAGGATACAAAACTGCAGAGCTAAACATAGCTACAGCCTCAGCTAAAGACATTAAGGTGGAGATGGAAGCCGACGAACAGCAGTTTGGCGAAGTAACCGTAACAGCCATGGCAAACAAAAATAGCGAAATAGCTATGATGGAAATGGCAAGAGTTAGCAACCAAGTGGTGAACAACATCTCGGCTCAAGAAATAAAGCGCACACAAGACAATAACGCCAGCGAGGTGATAAGACGTATTCCTGGAGTAAGTCTTATCGAAGACAAATTTGTGATGGTAAGGGGATTGTCGCAAAGATATAACAATGTGTGGATAAATGGTGGTGCTGTGCCAAGTTCTGAAGCTGACTCGAGAGCTTTCTCGTTCGACATACTACCAAGTAGCCAAATCGACAACCTCGTGATAGTGAAGTCGCCTTGTGCTGAATATCCTGCCGACTTCACAGGTGGTTTTATACAAATCAATACCAAGGATATTCCTGTAAGAAATACTCTCTCTCTTTCATTAGGAGGCAACTGGAATGACGCCACTTGCTTCCGCAATTTCAAGCATGCCGATCATAGTAGCTCGTTTCCTAATGATGGCAACGTAGACCTGTTGGGTAGCGGACTGCTAAATGATTGGCATGTAAAAAACAAAACTCCTATTGCCGACCTAAAGGCTTCTGCCGACTGGAGTCATAAATGGCATACCAACGGTATGAGCATAGGTATGGTGGGAGCTGTGAACTTTACATCGGAAACACGTACATATAAGGATATGCAAAACAACTTGTTTGGTGTATACGACATTGCCAACGACCGTAGCAACTATCTACGCCACTCGGTAGACAATCAATACAACGACAACAAACGCTTGGGTGCTTTGCTCAACCTTGCTTTGCTTTCGAAATCGGGTAACAACAAATATGAGCTGAAGAATATCTTCAACCGCATAGATAATAACAGATATACCGACCGCTCTGGAGTTAACGCTCAATCGGACAACGAGATTGGCGCAGAATATTATTATCGCTCACGTACCACTACCAACACTCAGCTTACAGGTAAGCACACCCTACCCCACGACTTATTGGAATGGAACCTCAGCTATTCGTATGCCAATCGTCGTATGCCTGACCGTAAACGCTACACCATAGACGATGCCTTGGAACGTGGCACCATGATTCTTACTGCAGGCAACGAGATAAACCGTGAGTTTACTAAGCTCGACGAGCATATCATGTCGGCAAACTTCAACGATAAGCACGACTTAAAATTCGGTTCCTTTGAGCCTTCACTCAAGCTTGGTGGATATGGCGAATATCGCTCTCGTAAATATACAACACGACAATTTATATACTCTTGGGATATGGAAGAGAACACGCTTCCTGCCGACTTCCGCAAGATGGATATGACGGAGCTACTCTCTAATCCCGACTACTTTGGCGACGATAAGCTATATCTCTTGGAAGAACAATGTATGCGCAACAATTATAATGGCAACAATCTATTGGGTGCAGGCTATATGGCAGCATCTCTGCCTTTCGGAAAGTTCAACATCTACGCAGGTCTTAGATTTGAATACAACCAGATGGAGCTTATCACAAATCTGCGCGACGACATAGAGAGCCATCATAGCCGCTATTATCGCAACCGCGACCTATTTCCTTCAATAAATTCTGTATATAGAATCAACGACAAGAATCAAGTTCGACTCACCTATGGTAAATCAGTAAACCGACCTGAGTTCCGCGAGGTGTCGCCATCGGTATATTATGATTTCGACCTTGCTTCACAGGTACAGGGAAACGTTGATCTCAAGTCGTGCTATATTCACAACATAGACTTGCGCTACGAACTCTATCCTTCAAAGAATGAACAGATAACATTAGCGGCTTTCTATAAACATTTCGATAATCCTATAGAATGGACATATACTGTAGCAGGTGGCACCAACTTGATATATTCATACGAGAATGCAGAAAGTGCAAATAACTATGGCGTAGAATTAGACATCCGCAAGAGTCTCGACTTCATCGGATTGCGCAACTTCTCGCTCTCACTAAATGGTGCTCTCATCCACTCACGAGTAAACTTTACAAAAGGCTCACGCAACGAGAATCGACCTATGCAGGGACAGTCGCCATATCTGATTAATGCAGGTCTCTTCTACAACAACGAGCAACAACAGCTGGTAGTATCATTACTCTACAATCGCATAGGAAAACGCATCATCGGTGTAGGTCGCAGCGAAGGTTCATCAGCAAGCGAAGACAACGCTCGTGTACCAGATAGCTACGAAATGCCACGTGATGTTATCGACCTATCGATATCGAAGAAGTTTGGCGACCACCTTGAGATAAAAGCCAACATCCGCGATCTGCTTGCACAAAGCGTAAGCTACAAGCAATTCGACGATGTGACACTCAAAAACGGCACATCAAAAGAGGTGAAACAAATAACCCGTCAATACAAGCCAGGTCGCAACATCGGCCTCTCAGCAACTTGGAAATTCTAAGAAAGGTAAAAGAGTAAAAGGGTAAAAGGATAAAAGGGGAAAAAGGTAAAAGCCCACCTTCCTCATCCCTTCTTCCTTGTCCGAAGTCGTTTCTACGGCTTCGCTCCCCAAAAAATAACAAAAAGATAAACATCCATTATCAACAAATATTATTTATGGAAAAGATTAAGTTTTTAGGAATGGCGAGCCTCATGGTGCTTGCCACATGCATGACCTCATGCAGTAGTGATGACAACAATGGCGAAGAAGAAAAGCCAAGCCAAAAGTACACATGGACAACAAACGGCGGTTTCAAAGCTTGCGACCATTTATTGTTCAGCGAAGTAGACAACAGCGAAAACATCAACGGCACACAAATAGGAAATGGTGATGCAGAATTTGTGTTCACAGGTAAGCAAACTCTTAAAAAAGGCACCTACATCCTCAAAGGATGGGTATACATCGCCAACGGAGCAGAGCTCACCATCGAGCCAGGAACCATCATCAAAGGCGACAAGCAAACAAAGGCTTCGCTCATAGCTGAACGTGGCGGTAAGCTCATTGCTCAGGGTAGCCCTTCGGAGCCTATAGTATTTACATCAGAAGAGGCTCCAGGCAATAGAAAGCCTGGCGATTGGGGTGGCATAATCCTCTGTGGTAAAGCTCGCAACAATCAAACAGAGATGCAGATAGAAGGTGGTCCTCGTACAAAACATGGTGGCGAAGACGATGCCGACAACTCTGGTGTATTGAGCTACGTAAGAATAGAGTTTGCAGGATATCCTTTCCAAACCGATCAAGAAATCAATGGTCTTACTCTCGGTTCTGTAGGTAGCGGCACCAAGATTGACCACGTGCAGGTTTCATACTCTAACGACGATTCATACGAATGGTTTGGTGGTACCGTAAACTGCAAATACCTTGTAGCATACCATGGTTGGGACGACGACTTCGATACAGATAATGGCTACTCTGGTGCTGTACAATATGGTCTTTCTATTCGCAACGCCAAGATTGCTGATAAATCGCAGAGCAATGGCTTTGAAAGCGATAACAACGCAAGTGGTTCAGACGTTAGTCCTTATACCACAGCAACATTCAGCAATATCACCTTTATTGGTCCAAAGATGCAAACAGGCGTAGACTTCCAAAATACTACCGACTTCATCACAGGTGGCAAACTCAACCCTAACAATGGTTCTGCTCTTGGCAAATTTCAAGCAGCTATGCAGATTCGCCGTTCTTCACGCTTGAATGTCATCAACTCTGTAGCTGCAGGATGGCCTATAGGCCTCATCATTGATGGTGAAAAGGGCGACACACCAGCTCAGGCTAAAGCTGGCACTATACACTTCCATAACAACGTGTTTGCAGGCATGGACATCATTGGTTCTGATGCTAACAAGGTATATGATGATGTACTCTACGATGCAGCCAACAAGAAAGTATTAGATGCCAACAAGAGCTCATATTCTTCAACCTTCTTCTATCTCGAAGCAATGAAGAACAAATCTTACGACGAAGCCTCAGCTCTCTTGCTTACCGACGCTATCAACCTTGGTTCGCCATTCATGCCAACAGCAACAAGTCCTTTGCTTAGCGGAGCATCATTCGATGGCGAGAGTATAGCATGGCTCGACAAGGTATCATACGTAGGAGCATTCAACGCAACAGACAACTGGCTTGCAGGTTGGACCAACTTTGATCCACAAAATGCAAAATACTAAATAATAAAGAATAAAAAACTTAGAAACTGAAGTAGGCAACGCTAAATATATTAAGCCCCTACTATCAATCACCCTACCCCATACTAAAAACCAACATTAAAGCCATTTCATGGAGCAATTCTATGAAATGGCTTTTCTTCTTTTTATTCTATTAACTCATTATGTTTTATTTCTCTTCTCCTACCACCCACACGATATCGCCTACTTCGAAGCGGCGGTTAGGATTTATCATGGTAAGGTTTTTCTGTCCCTCTTCCACTCCCACAACCATGAAGTTATAGCGTTGGCGCACGTTGCTCTCTTTGAGCGTTTTGCCAACAAGGGGACTATCGGCAGCGATGACGAGCTTCTGAAGTTTCATCTCACGATGTTCGATGTCGGCATCCTCAGGCAATAGCTCTGCCTGCATAGCTGCATTCATTATATTAAGCTGTTCGTCGTTGCCTATAGCCTGCAGCTTATCGCCCACAAAGAGCATCATGTTGCCATCAGGTATGTTTATGCGATGGCTACCACGCAGAATACTGCTAACATGCACTCCGAAGCGATTGCCGAGCTTGAGTTGAGCAAGAGTCTTGCCTGCCCAAAGCGAATCTACAGGTACGATAAACTCAGAGATATGGATATCACGATCAAGGAGATGACCCTCAAAGAGTGGACGACGTTTGCCACTAACCTGTGCTTCAATATCACGCGAACGAAGGTTTTGCACAAAGAGTCGCTCAAGGCGTATGCTACGATGTTTTAGTCGACGCGACAAAGCCATGAGCAATATCACCACAAGTGCGATAGTGATGATTAATGCGTTTTTGAATCGTGACAGATAGTTGCAGATATAGAATATGAAGCCTGCGCCTATTGCCACACGCACCAAGACTGTAAATATCAACGGCAAACGATTGAGTCGACTTTCTGTCCATAGGGCTTTAAACTCCTCGCTATGATTTTTCTTCATAATCATAGAACGCAAGAATGGAGAAATCATAGCCACGGTAAGGATACCAGTGATTCCATTTGCCCACCAATGAAGTTCCCATCCAGGCAGCAGTCTACGCATGAAAGGAAGGAATAACGAAAGCATTATAGCTACTACTGCAACCGAGAGAATTGAATATATCACCACATTCCACGCCATGGCTTTGAGCAGCGCACGCCAATGGTTGTTCTCGGTTTGAGTGGTATGGTGAATAGCTCCCATATGGTCGAGTCGGCGAATCCATTTACGTGGCAATCTACGTTCCATTAATTCGTAGCATGGTATAGCTGCCTTCATCATATATGGCGTGAGGAAGGTTGTGATAACAGATACCGCTACGACAACAGGATAAAGGAAGTCGCTTATCACACGAAGCGACAGTCCCAACGAGGCTATGATAAAGGCAAACTCACCAATCTGAGCCATAGAGAATCCACATCGCATGGCTGTCTTTAGTGGTTGACCGCTAAGCATGAAGCCCATGGTGCCAAAGATGGCTTGACCAACTAATATTGTGAGTACGAGCACAAGAATAGGCACGGCATAGCTCACAAGGATAGCTGGATCGACAAGCATACCTACAGAGACAAAGAAGATAGCTCCAAAGAGGTTTTTAACAGGCTCTACTACAGTAGTAATCTTGTCGGCTTCGATAGTTTCGGCAAGAATGCTTCCCATGACGAAAGCTCCAAAGGCAGAACTGAAGCCTACGGTAGTTGACAATACAGCCATAGCACAACAGAGTCCGAGCGCCACTACCACAAGGGTCTCGTCGTTCATCAGTCGGCGTGTTTTGCGGAGGAAAGGAGGAATAAGAAATATTCCCACCACAAACCACAACACAAGGAAGAACACTATCTTGCCCACGCTCTCTATCATCATGCTGCCATCAGGATTGGCTCCACGCGCTATCGTCGACAGCATCACCATCATCACAATGGCAAGCACGTCTTCCAATATCAGCACACTCATCACAAGACCAGCAAAGCGTTGTTGCCGTAAGCCAAGGTCGTCGAGAGCCTTATAGATAATGGTGGTAGACGACATGGCAAGCATACCTGCAAGAAACAGGCAGTTCATGCGGCTCCAGCCAAACATGGTGCCAACACCTGTGCCCAGCGCCATCATACAGAAGATAATGGTGAGGGCTGCTATGACAGGCGCCATGCCCATCTTCAGAATCTTTTTGAACGAGAAGTCAAGACCGAGCGAGAACAATAAGAACATCACACCGATATCTGCCCATGTCTGTATATCTGCTTTGTCGACTACCGACATCAGATATGGCATGTGTGGACTCACCAGGAATCCAGCTACGATATATCCCAACACCAATGGTTGGCGTAGCTTCTTGAATAATAAAGTGACAAGACCTGCCACCATTAGGATTAGTGCCAGGTCTTGTATCAAATGGGGTATCTCAGCCATTTATTTTTAATTAGTCATTGTATGTACCGGTTATTTCGCAAATCTTCACTATCACGTCGACAGCCTTCTGCATCACTTGTATGCTCACAAACTCATAAGGTCCGTGGAAGTTTACTCCGCCAGCAAAGATATTTGGACAAGGCAAACCCTTGAAGCTTAGTTGTGCTCCATCGGTTCCGCCACGAATAGGTTCAACCTTTGGACGTACGCCTGTTTCCTGCATAGCACGAAGCACGATATCGATGACATGCATGTTGTCATCAATCTTCTCCTTCATATTATAATATTGGTCGTTGAGCTTCACACTCACGATACCCTCGCCATACTTGGCGTTCATCTTGTTGGCAATATCGAGGAAGAACTGCTTACGGTCTTCGAATTTTTCGCGATCGTGGTCGCGGATTATATAGCTCATCTTAGCCTCCTCAGTACGAGTCTCCATGCTTATCAGATGGTAGAAGCCCTGATAACCCTCTGTAGTTTCAGGAATATCGGTTTCAGGGATAAGGCTATTGAATTCGCATGCCAAACGGTTGGCATTAATCATCTTACCCTTGGCATAGCCTGTATGCACGCTCACACCCTTGATAAAAACCTTAGCTCCTGCTGCGTTGAAATTCTCAAACTCAAGCTCACCTAAGTCGCCACCATCCATAGTGTAAGCCCATTGGCAACCAAACTTCTCTACATCGAAATGATGGGCGCCCATACCAATCTCTTCATCAGGATTGAAGCCTACACGGATGTCGCCATGCTTTATCTCATCGTGGTCGCGCAGATAGCACATGGCTTGCATAATCTCTGCTATACCAGCCTTATCGTCAGCTCCGAGCAATGTATGACCATCGGTAACGATGAGGTCTTCGCCAATATGGCTATTTAGTTCAGGGAATTTTGTTGGTGAAGAAACTATGCCTGGCGAAAGTTCTATGTCGCCACCTTGATAATTCTCCACGATACGTGCTTTCACGTCTTTACCGCTACAATCTGGGCTAGTGTCATAGTGAGATATGAAACCTATTGTTGGTACAGGTTTCTTGGTGTTGCCCTTTAGAGTGGCATATACATAGCCATTGTCGTCCATTTCAACATCTGTAAGTCCCTCGCGAACGAGTTCTTCTTTCAGATAGTTGGCAAACACAAGCTGCTTTTCGGTACTTGGAACCGAAGTGGAATCTTCGTTCGACTGAGTATCGAACTTGGTGTAATTTAGAAATCTTTCTGTTATATTCATAGTCTTGTAAACAAGTGATGTTTTTAATTTAATGCGCAAATATACCTATTTATTTTAATATAGCGAAGAGATTGTCGGAATTAATACAGATTTGTATTCTAAAGAATACGGATGGGGAGGTTTTTGGGGGGAATACGGATTGAGAATGTTGTTTTGGGAATACGGATTTATCTGATTTGGGGATTTATTGTCATTATTCACTCTCTTTGCCTCATAAAAACTTATTTCGTTTTATTTTATTATTTCTACGTATTAATCTTGTTTTAATCGTATTCTTAAGTAGGTGTTCATAATTATTTATATAATGAGTAGTTGTATGAAGCAATATTTTTTTTCATTAGAAAAAAGAATGATATTGATGGTCTTGTTGCTACAAGGCATCTATTGTACTGTTGCCCATGCCATAGGTGTGGGAGGCTGCGGTATGTTTCAGTGGTCGGTCGAGTTGAGAGGATACATATCCAACGAAACCGGTAAAGCGCCTGTGGCTTATCTCTGGGTGCCAGAGGATTGCAAGCAGGTAAAGGCGGTGATACTCTCCCAACAGAATATGACAGAGGAGGCTATCTACAAGAATCCGAAGTTTCAGGCTCAGATGAAAAAACTGGGTGTGGCTATGGTGTGGGTGGCTCCTGCTTTCAGTAACAACTGGGATCCTGCGACTGGCGCACAGAATACCTTTGAGGAGATGATGGGCAATCTTGCCGACCAAAGCGGGCATGCCGAGATAGCCAAGGCTCCGATCATCCCTTTGGGACATTCCGCCCAGGCTACTTTCCCTTGGAACTTCGCCGCATGGAATTCGAATCGCACGCTCTGCATCATCTCGTTCCATGGTGATGCACCTCGTACCAATCTCTGTGGATATGGTAGGGATAACGTGGAATGGGGTCGCAATCGTAACGTTGATGGCATCCCTGGCTTGATGGTGGAAGGTGAGTACGAATGGTGGGAGGCTCGTGTGAATCCCGCTCTTGCTTTTCGCATGATGTACCCAGAGAGTTGCATCTCCTTCCTCTGTGATACAGGCAGAGGTCACTTCGATTGCGGAGACCGAACAGCCTTGTATCTTGCAAAGTTCATTCAAAAGGCATTAGAACAGCGTTTGAACAGCGATGGAACGCTCCGCAAACTCAATCCTAAGGATGGTTGGCTTGCCGAGAGATTCCATTCTGATATGATGGGTACAGATGGAGCAGACAAAGGCAAAGCTCCTGAGATTGCTTCTGACTCTCGCCCTCAGCCTGCACCTTATAATATATATAAGGGCGACAAGCATGATGCCTTCTGGTATTTCGATAAGGAAATGGCGGAACTCACAGAGGCTCGATACAAGGAGACGGCGGGCAAGAAAGTTCAGTATGTTGGCTTTGAGTATCAAGGCAAGATGATAGGATATGACGAGAAGGCGCAAGGAGGTATGAAACTGGATTTGCGAGATATGAAGGGTATCACGTTCCAAATCAAGGCGGTCTATACTGATGCTTCTCACAATAACGCAACCTCTCAGCATGGCAAGAAGAAGCCTCATGTAGAGGTGGTGTGTGGTCCTGTGGAGAAAATCAATGACACCACTTTCAAGTTCTATCCATACGAGTCAGGATGGGACAATGCACGCCGTTCCTTCACCTGTTGGCTTGTCGCTGTGGCTGATGCCGATGGTGAATACAAGGGTGCCGTGCAACCTATCCGCATTGAGATACCAAAAGATGTGACGAATCGAGTAAAATAGGCTAAGTGAATAAAACATAAAAAGAAATATGAATATCAAGAACTTGTTACTATTATCAGCCGTTCTCTTTGGTTCGGCTTTCCCGGTGAGTGCCTATGAGCATGAATGGGAGAATCCTATGGTATTTGAACGAGGCAAGGAACAGGCGCATGCTTGGTTTAAGACCTCGCATACGAAGTTACTGAACGGCAAGTGGCGTTTCCATTATGCCGATGACATCAAGGATGCACCTACGGACTTCTATCGTCCAGGCTTCGATGACTCCAAGTGGGCGCAGATACCTGTGCCATCCAACTGGGAACTCCTAGGCTTTGGCGCACCTTTGTATGTTAACATCACCTATCCGTGGTCGCCTAACCCTCCTTACATCGACATCCCTGACCCTGTGGGTACTTATCGCACATCCTTCACCGTGCCTTCCCAATGGAAGGGCAGGGAAGTGATGCTCCACTTCGGTTCCATTACGGGCTATGCGAGAGTATGGGTGAATGGCACGGAGGTGGGTATGACCAAATGCTCCAAGACCCCTGCTGAGTTTGACGTGACGAAGTTAGTCCATCTAGATGGTCGTGCCAATCAAATGGCGGTACAGGTGTATCGTTGGCACGATGGCAGCTATATGGAGGATCAGGACTTCTGGCGTATCACAGGAATAGAGCGTGACGTGTATCTACAAGCCTATAGCCCAGTGTCTGTATGGGATTACAATATTACGGCTACACCTGTGGATAATTATCGCAATGGACAGCTTGAGACAGATGTTACTATTCGCAATTTCTCTGGCAAGTCGGTCTCTGACAAGGTGTTGGTGCAGCTTCGTGATGCCAGTGGCAAGTTGTTGCTCAATGAGACCAAGCCTTTCAAGGTTGATGGCAAGGAGGCAACCATCCACGTGAGCAAGAAACTCAACAAGGTGAACCTATGGAGTGGCGAGAAGCCTTATCTCTATCAGATGTCCATGATACTGGGTGGTGACACCGTGCACCAGCAAGTGGGATTCCGTGAGGTGAAGATTGAGAATGCCCGATTGCTGGTCAATGGCAAGATGGTATATATAAAAGGTGTCAACCGACATGAGCATAATGACTCCTTGGGACATGTGCAGAGCCACGAGATCATGATGGACAATCTGCGCCGTCTGCGTGAGTTGAACATCAATGCTGTGCGTAGCAGTCACTATCCGAATAGTCCGGAGTGGCTTGACCTCTGCGACAAGTATGGCATCTATGTGGTGGATGAGGCGAATATTGAAACTCACGGAATGGGTAGTTGCGTCTATTTCACCGATACTGTTCCTCATCCAGCTTACCGCACGGAGTGGGCTCCTGCGCATCGTGACCGTATCCATCGTATGTTCTATCGTGACCGTAATCACCCAAGTATCATCGGATGGTCGATGGGCAATGAGTGTGGCAATGGACAGGTATTCCATGAGCAGTATCGCTGGTTGAAGGCAAACGACAAGACGCGCTTCGTACAGTTTGAGCAAGCATGGGAAGAAGAAAATACCGACATCGTATGTCACATGTACCCTAACTGGGGCAGAGTGCTCGCATATGCCAAGAGTGGCAAACAGCGTCCTTTCATCATGTGTGAGTATGCTCACGCTCAGGGCAATAGCAATGGAAACCTTCAGAATTACTGGGATTTAATCAAGAAGTCGCCTAACTTGCAAGGTGGATTCATCTGGGACTTCCAAGACCAGGGCATCCGCCGTACCATCAACGAGAATACCGACCATCGTACCTATTGGATGTATAATGGAGAGATGGGCAGTTACGTATGGCCTGTGGAGATGAACAGTGGATGTGATGGTGTCCTTGCTTCCGATATGAGTTACAAGCCGCAAGCCTTAGAGGTGAAGAAGGTATATCAAGACATTATCTTCCCTGGCTTTGACTGGAAGAAGGGCGAGTTGACTGTTAGAAATGAGTATCAATTCTCCACGCTTGCCGACTATGACTTCCATTGGGTTCTGAGCAAGGAAGGCAAGGAGGTGGCTGCGGGCGACTTCCGCTTGAAAACTTTGCCACAGCAAGCGAGCAAGGTGCGCATCAAGATGCCATCGCTGAAAGAATCTGATGAATACACGCTTCAAGTGTATGCCTATACTCGCACGGCGAGCGATCTCTTGCCAGCTCATTATGATGTGGCAAAGGAGCAATTCTTGCATGAAGGCAAGTTGGAAGAGAATGCTAACTTGCAGACACAAGGCGATGTCAAGGTGGAGACGCAGAAGAACAATATCGTGCTGACGGTAGGCAATGTCAAGGCGGAAATCAACAAGCAGAGTGGTGCGCTTACCAATTATGCCTTGGATCGTGTTTCCGTCTTGCACAATCGTACTACCTTGGAACCTTACTTCTGGCGTGCGCCTAATGACAACGATTATGGCAACAAGATGCCACAGAAGAGTAACGTATGGCGTTCCGCACAGACCAATCGCTATGTATCGAAATGTCAGGTAGGCGAACCTACCGAGGAAGGAGTGCTCATTACCTTTGACATGGTGTTGAGCGATCTCAAGCAACCTTATCATCTCTCTTATCTCTTCCGCAAGGATGGCAGCATTGACGTAAAGGCGAGTATGGACACCAAGGGAAAGAAACTACCGGAGTTACCTCGCTTCGGTATGCGTATGACGCTTCCTAAGGGCTTCGAGAACGTAAGCTACTATGGTCGTGGTCCATGGGAGAACTATTCTGACAGAAAGACTAGCCAGTTCTTGGGTATCTATCACACCACCGTGACGGATATGTATTATCCTTACATCTTCCCTCAGCAGACAGGTAACCATTGTGATGTGCGTTGGGCTGAGATTACCTCGCCTCAATCAGGCATCACCCTTCGATTCCAAGCCGAGAATCAGATGGATTTCTCAGCCCTTCATTTCGCAGATGAAGATCTAGACATGGGATTGGAAAAGAAAATGATGCACCAGAAGGATATGCACCCACGTCAGGAAACATACGTTATATTGGATGGTGCCCAGCGTGGAGTCGGTGGCGATAACAGTTGGGGAGAGCCACCTCACAAGGAGTATCGCCTCTTTGATGGAGAATATTCATTGCATTATCGATTGACCTTAAAATCGATTGACCTTAAATAGGTAAAAGAAGGATTGAAAAAGTTACCCACAGTATAGTATCTTTGGGTAACTTTTTGTATTTTTGCATCATTAAAACACTATCTAAGAAATGAGCAAAATAATCTTAATCTTCATATTATCACTTTGGTGCAGTATTTCTAATGCTGTAAATATTGATAGGGAATATGCTAACTCATTGAATTATACCAAAGGCTTGGCTGGTGAGTCTGTGCGTAATATGGACGTGGACCATCAAGGTCAGGTCTGGATGGCTACAGGTGTGGGTCTGACTGTTTTTAATGGTGTGCGTAGTCATTCTTATCGTTTTTATAGTGACAAGAAAAGATACAATGCCAAGGTGTTTGATGTTTGTGAGGGACTTGGAAAGAGTATTTTTGTGGGAACCAGTGAAGGAGTGTATGAACTGAAATTTGGAAGTGACAATTTCGTCAACGTGTTATCTAACTTGGGTAACGTGGAAAATCTTTTTGCAGATGGGAATACGCTCTATATAGGCTCAACTGAGGGCTTCTTTCTTTATGATGGTAAGACGATAAAAAAGATAAATATGGGTAAGCGTACCAAACTGGACTATTTGCCTCGACACTTCGTGAAAGATAAGGAAGGCAAAATTTGGTTTGATACTCGTTATTCCCTTTGTTGTTATAATCCCAAGACAGGTAAACTTGTTTCCAAACAGATTACTTTACAGATGCCTTATAATTCTTTTTTGGCAAAGTTTGCCATCTATGGCGATAAGGTTTTTGTGGGGACCACCAGCAACGGTCTTTTTAGTATGAATATGCAAACAGGAAAACTGCATAATGTAGAAGGCGTTGGCGATATGACGGGGTCTATAGAGGTAGTGGATGGTAACAGGCTTTATGTAACGACACGAGGTGATGGTGTCTTTGTACTAGATGCGGATACGGAAAAGGTGTTATGGCATTATGGTATTATGGAGAAGGGGGAATATCTTTTGCCAACAAATTGTGTGGAAAGTTTCTTGCGAGTTGGCAATGGCGTGAATTGGTTTGGCGTGTCGCGATATGGGGCTGTTTATTCCTATTATAATTCTCATCTGTTTGATACATATTCGTATGGCACTTTCTCAACCCGCAATATGGATATATATGGCTTCTTGAAACATGGTTCAGAACGTATCATAGGCTTACAGAATGGTTTTTGGTATGTGAACGAACAGAGCGGTGTGACAAAATTCATATCTTCCTTAGAAATGGGCGAAGCTCATTTATTGTCTAAGTTTGCCTTTTTCAATGGTAAGTATTATGTTGGGGCTAATGATGGTGGATTGAGAATTTTTGATCCTCAGACACTGGAAGTAGCGAACCAATCTTATCATCCCTTGTTGAGTAGATGTTCCGTGACGGAGTTGAAAGTAGCACCGAATGGTAAACTATTCGTGGGAACCAACGAAGGACTGTTTGTGATAGATAAGACAGGGAAATGTATACGATATGCTGAGCAGAACTCACGAATCTGTGGAGGTGCTATCCGTGGCATTGTTTTTGACCATTCTGATAATATCTGGATTGCAAGTAGTTCTGAATTATGTATTTATTTAGCGAATTCCAATGACTTTGAGAATTCATGCTTCCCAAAGGGCTTCTTCAATAAAAATTTGTTGTCTAAACTTATTATGGGGCATCAGCAGAAGATTTTTGCCGTGAGCAATGGTAGGCTTTTGGAAACCAATGAGAAGATGACGCAGTTTGGAGAGTTGGATGTTCCACAGGGCATCATGGATGATGGTTATCGTTTTTTCATAGATGATATGCGTGGACACTATTGGGTGGCATCCGAGAAGGGACTTTTTAGTTTGGATTATTCGTTGAAAGAAATATCGTATTTTGGAAATTCTGATGGCATTCGGGGTTCTTATGTCAATGATGCTATGGTTGACGAAGATGGCTTCCTCTGGGTTTGCACATCTGAAGGCCTCTCTTATGTGTCATTAGATAAGGTTTCGCACTGGCACAAAGCTTCGCCTTCTTATAAGTTGCTCGTTTATGACATCCGTCGAGGAGATGAGGAGGTGGGCTATGGCGAAGAAGGAGTCATCAATGATGAGGCTTCCATCACAATACGATGGAATATGGTATCATCGCCACTGTTTCTCAAGGCTACGCTCCCTAATTATGCCAAGACGGAAGGACGATTTTATGAGTATAAAGTCGATGGCGACAAGAAGTGGAGGTTGGTTTCAGAAGGAAATGAAATAATATTGACAAAGCTATTGTTGGGAACTCATGATTTGAAAATACGTTTGATGGGGGCAGAGAACACAGAGAGAACCTTCAAAATATTGGTTGTTCCTTCTGTAGCTGCCATCTTGGAAATCCTTTTCTTCGTAGTTTCCATTGTGGTGCTTTTCTTGTGGAGACGTTACCGTAAAAACACTCATACTCTACTTTCTGAGCGTAACCAGATTGAAGATACGTTGATAGAGATGGAGCAGAAACAAGAAGAAACGATGGAAGCGCAGGAGGTGTCTGAAGTTGAGTATCAGAAGGTAAAGGTGTCTGAAGAAGAAAGTCAAATAATCTTGAAGAAGATGGAAGACTATATGGTGCATGAGCATGCCTATCGTAATCCTGACCTCAAGCGTAGCGATATTGCGGAAGCGATTGGAACCTCTGTGGTGAAGTTGAGTCTGGTACTCAACCAACAGCTCAACAAAAGCTATTATGCCTATGTAAATCATTTCCGTTTGGAAGAGTTTAAGCGATTGATAGATGAGGGCGAGTATAAACGCTATACTGTGACGGCTCTGAGTGAGCAATGCGGATTCAAGCGAACCTCTTTCTTCAGTACTTTTAGAAAGGTGGAAGGCATGACACCTGCCGAATATTTGAAGACAAAGAACATCAGAACAACGCTGTAGAGTTCGTCTAACTTAGTTGAACGCTGATGTAAATAACTGTAAATCAGTTAGGTAACGTATTTGTATGTAACTCCTAACTTAGTTGAAGACAAGTAAGTCCAAAAAACTTGCTTGTCTTTTCTTTTTGTCATATTTTTGCCATGTCAAATAAAACTAATAACGATATGGCAACGAATACTAACCCTAACATGGACACCATCTCACGTATATATAATATGTATGCTGAGGAAGTAAAGAGATACTTTGTTTCTCAATTTCATGACGTGATGCTTGCAGAGGATATGCTCCAGGACTTGTTCTTGAAGCTGATGAAAAAAGACCTCATCAGTGATCAGACAGCCAAGAACCTCTTGTTTGTCATTGCTCGCAGAATGGTGATTGATCGCATCCGTCATTTGACATTGGTACATGACTATCAACGTTATGCTATGTATGAGATGGGCAAGGATGCAAACAATAACATTGTCAGCCAGATTGATGCTGCTCGCATCGTGAAGATGGAGAGTAAGTGCTTGTCTCAAATGAAGGAGAAGTCCGCCAAGATTTATCAGCTTTCCGTTCATGAGGAGAAAAGTGCCAAGGAAATCGCCGAGGAGATGCAGATGAATCTTCGCACCGTGGAGGGGCATATCATCCGTTCTAAGAAAACAGTCAGAGAATATCTTTTTAAGTGTATGTAACGCTCTTAATCTTCAAACACAACAAATCTTTGAATATTATTAATTTTTTAACATTATTAATCTTTACAAAAATAATAACAATCCAAACTTATGGTTGGATGGATTTGGACAGATTGCTTTGAACAATGCTTTGGTATGGCTCGTCACTGGCGACACCTATTATGCAACCGAGCAGTGACAGTGCTCAATCGTTACAAAAATATTCATAGCGTGAAGCCATACGGCACCTATCCATTGGATGCTTCCAAGGCGATGACCTTGATAGAGGGAGCGGAACTGATGCGTGACTATCCAGGATGGACGGCAGAGGACCAACAAGCATTCAAGGACTTCTTGGTTTATCCTGGTTATACGACCAAGGAAGACTATTTTTTCTTTTCTTAATTCTGCGTACTTTCTTCAGACAAGCCGAATTAATGTTAGGTAAAAGGTAAAAATGAATTGGATATGAAAGTAAAATATATAAATGGTATTAGCGTTGTGGTCTCCGCCTTTTTTATACAAGGCTTTTGTGGCATGACTTCTATTCCTGTATTAGAGGTTGTTGTCCTCATATTAGCTTTGTGGCATTGTTTATCTCTTGTTTGGAAAAAAGGTGATGGGTGCTTGTTGGAAGCAAGAAAGGAGTTGCTGTCGTTGATAACGAAGCCTGTGATAGTTGGTCTTCTCTTAACCTTCTTCCTGTTAGCGCTCATAGATGTCGGTGTCAATATAGTCGGCTCTATGGTTATGGTCGAGCGTTTGGGATGGACGATGGAAGAAGCTATGAAAGCTTCGTGGGTATATGCCATTTGTCACACAATAGGATTATGCTTAGGTACGTTCTTTATAAGGAGAGAACATCCGATAGCATATTTACGTTGGCATATCTTCATGGGGGGCGTGGTCATGTTGCTCTTGGTCTTCTGCCGCTTAACTCCCATTGTGGTCTTTGTACTCCTCGGTGTCATGGGAATGCTTTGTGCAAGTATTTTTCGCTTGATGTATTCAATCGCTTTACACGGAGAAAAATGTGAGAACAACCTTGTGTCGGGTGTGATGATAACTGTGATTGCTTGTGGGGGGCTTGTAGCTTCTCTCATAGGGCAAGTTGCGGATGAAACAATGACAATAGGCTGTGTACTCTTAGCTTGTATGCTCTATTTGGTGTGTAGAGCTTTTGATTCCACAGCCGAGGAAAAGTGCAGGTTGTAATTGAGAATTGTCTAATGTAATATAAATATGATGATGAAAAAATGCTTGACTATTATATTGCTGGCAGTGTCGATGACATCCTTTGCCCAACAACAGTATGCCCATCCTGGCATCCTTCTATTATCCAGCCAATAGCAACAATTCGCCTAACTCTTTGCCACAGAACCGCATCTATGGTGGCTCGTCTTTTCGGAGTGCCTATCATCATTACACCGAGGTGAAGAAGTTGGCTGCTCCTTGGATGAGGGCGATGATTCACCTGACTCCTTCCGAGGCTATCCATGGCTCAGGTATAGATAACTGGAGTGGTAAGCAAGCAATAGGTAACTCAACTTTCGCAAATGTGGAAGTTAAAGAATTTAAAGAAGTTAGAGAAGTTAAAGCCATATGCTTTATAGCTAAATATACAACCAAAAAGGCTATTGGCTATAACTTCTAACGACCGAAGGGAGTGATAACTTCTTTAACTACTATAACTTCCGTACATGCGAAACTTCAGTAGGTTTATATAAAATTTAGGTGTTATAGTCCCACTTGCAGGTGTGCAAGTGGGACTTTTTCGTTTGTTTAATTAAGTACTTTCTAATGGTAAGCCGAATATATGGGTAAATATAAAAGAACAAATTAATAATTAATAATAATGAGAAGAATAAGTATTTTGTTGCTCACCATCCTATGTGTGGTCGTGAGCTATGCACAGAAGATGAAGCATCCCTCCTTGCTCTATACCCAAGAGCGTATAGAACTGGCTAAGCAGAGAATGAAGAGTGACCCTGAGATGGCTAAGGCATGGAAGGAGCTGAAGACTGATGCCGATAAGCGGGTAAAGGCGAAGCGTCTTAATGACCTCGACTATCTCTCCTTGGCTTACTTGATGACCAAGGACTGCAAGTACTCCGACCGTATCAAGGAGATTCTTCTTGACTTGAAGAATACCGAGACATGGGGAAGTGCTGAAATGTTAGCGCGCAAACCCATTTGGCATGCAGACTTGGGCTTGTCGCATAAGTGCTATCTCACAGCCATCGCCTTCGATGCTATCTATAACGTCCTCTCTAGCTCAGAGCGCAAAACCATTGCCCGGGATTTGAATCGCTTGGGCTTGCAGCCTAGCATGGGCGATTGGTTGCTGGAGCCAACTCGCATCCATTCTCTCAACTCAATGGGTCACAACTGGTGGACTTCCTGTGCATGTATGGGTGGCATCTTGGCTCTCAGTTTGCAGAATGAGTTGCCTGAGGCTCGTGAGGCAGCCATGCAACTCAATGAACATCTGCCAGAGTGGTTTAGCTTTGCTGGTGATGTGTTGCAGCAGAAACCGAAGTCGTTTGATGCGGCTGGTGGCATGTATGAGAGTTTGAACTATGCCAACTTTGGCATTCAAGAAGCCTTGCAGTTCCGTATCGCCATGAAGAACGCTTGCCCAGGGGTGGCACAGCCTGAGATACCCGAGTTGAAGAACATCCCGAATTACTTTATGCACGTATGTTATCCTCGTACGGGAATGCTATATGATGTAAACTTCGGTGATAGCCATCTGAATATCACTGCCGAGAGTTCCATGATGTTGCTCTATGCTTTGGGCATTAGAAATGATAATATGTTGTGGTATATGAAGCAGGTGCAGCAAGGACAGAACCGAGATGGCTACTTCTTGAATCGTCCGATGGGATTCCTCTATACACCAGACTTGAGCAAGACACCCGCTTTGCCTCGCATCAGCAACTCTCAGCTCTTCTCAGACTTCGGTTGGGCTACGATGCGTACCTCTTGGAAGAAGGATGCTACCATGCTTGCCGTGAAGTCGGGTCAGACATGGAATCACTCTCATGCTGATGCCAACTCCTTTATCCTTTTCCACAAGGGGGTCGATATTATCAAGGATGCAGGAAACTGTTGGTATCCGAACCCAGCCTACCGTGGCTATTTCTTCCAGAGTCAGGCACATAATGTGGTGCTCTTCAATGGCAAGGGACAGAGCAAGGAACAGCAATACCATGGCTCATCCTTGCGTGGCTATTTGTACCATTTGATGGACGCTGGCGATACCAAGTATATCTTGGCGAATGGTACGGGACCTTACTCCGACCAGTTCAGTCGTAACTTCCGTCATTTCTTATGGTTGGACAATGTCATCTATGTCATTGATGACTTGAAAACCCACGAGACTGGTAGCTTCGAATGGTTATGGCATCCAAATGGCGAGGCTAAGAAGTCGGGCATCGACCTTAATATCACCAACGGAGAATCTTCTGTAGTGATACGTCCGCTCTATCCACAGTTGTTGGCGAAGTCAGACTTCGTGCACGATTATCCAGACGACCTGTATTGGGAGGTGGTAGAGACACCAACCGAGGACTTGAAGGGCAAGGATTCTTATTACTCTTTCCATCTGCCAGGCAAGTTCGATCGCATCAAGGGCGTTACTGCCATTATCCTCAAGGATTCTCCGCAAGACAAGGACTTGCCGGAGATGGAACGAATTGATGGTAAGGATTGGATAGGTCTTCGCATCAAGAACAAGGGAAAGGTGACCGACTTGTATATCAACCAACTTGCTGATGGCAGATTGATGCACAACAATTCGTGGATAGAGGCTGATGGTTGGACTACCGATGCCTATATGTTTGCCGTGACCTACAAGGAGGGTACAGCCCCAGCTGCATCTAAAGACATCTTTGTAAGCTATGGAAGTGCTTTGCGTCGTGGTAATGATACCTACTTCTCTTCTCTCTCCAAACTCTTTTATATCCAAAACGAAGTGAATGGAGCAGTGAAATTGCTGATAGAGGGGCAACCGAAAGTAAATGCAAGCTTCGGTCAGTCGAATCGTCCAAAATCTTTGTTGGTGAATGGCAAGCAAATGCCTGTCAACTATAAGGGTGGTATATTGAAAGTTAAATATTAGAAAATGATGAATAATATAAATTCCTACCTTCTTCAAAACTATAGCATTAAATTACTCAATTAACTATCTCTTTCGTTCAGCCTATGCTGAACGGTCGGAGAAGTTAACTTACTTTGCATTTTATATTGATATACTCCTTCGTTCAGCCTTGTGCTGAACGAAGGAGTAATATAATTAGCTGCTGATAGGCAACTATTATAAATGGCTATAGCTTCTTGTATAAAAGAGTATATCTACTATTGATAAGGCAATGTCAGCATGAAGGCTTGCCTTTTTCTGTTTTTTTTGTTGTCTTTTAAGTATTTTCTTTGAATTATACGTTTTCATTAGTGTCCAATAAAAATTGGACACGTTAATTAATTAATCAAATAGTCCC
>ERZ1026852.304-NODE-304-length-33343-cov-22.005588_pt1 | contig 33343 bp, 21 predicted proteins | sample MGYA00380156_ERZ1026852 | MGnify/ENA primary metagenome ERZ1026852 (study PRJEB33269, sample SAMEA4719792) | human gut metagenome | biome: human-associated habitat; feature: organic feature; material: feces | place: Cameroon | collected 2013-10 ...
CTATTTATGTTATGCGCTTCGCGCTTTGTTTTGAACATTAATTATCATCAATTATCCATTAATTATTTCATTAATTTTTTTTCGTTAATATTCATGTTAAGCTTTCAAATTGTAGCTTATCTGTTAGTTGAAAGCTTTATAAAAGGTTCTATTCAACGTTTAATTCGTCAACGAATACGAAACCAGGGTAGCCCTTGCCTGGGTGCCAGGCGGGAATATGGTGTTCGGATTGCACCATTACCTTAATGTAACGAATAGGAGAAGTCGTGGTGAGCGTGACGGTGTGACGATTGATTTGGTTGGGGTCCGTCTCCTTCATTTCGGGAAAGGCTTGTTGGCCGAGTGTGGTGTAATGGATGCCGTCGGTGGACCCTTCAACGAGTATTTGGCGTGCATCAAATAACCAATAGCCTTTTTCTACGCACGTGTTGAGCGAGAGTTGACGAAGTTCTTGGGGAGTTCCTAAGTCGATGACGGCCTCAAGGTCGTTGCCACAGAAACCAATCCAACGGCCAGAGGCATAGTTGGTGTCGCCAGCCGTCAATCCGTCAACTAATAAGGTCGGGCCTCCATACACCTGTTGTGGGTGAGGCTTTTGTAAGAGGCGAATGGGACAGGCCGTAGCCTTATTAAAGTGGAACGTTTCGCTCACCTCGGGCGTTGTGCCCCACGAACGAAAAGCAGCAGCTCGCAGTGTGCCGGGCTGCTTTATTTGTATCGGTTCGCTATAGAGGGGAGATGAAAGGGTGGGCGCTGTTCCGTCAAGCGTATAGTGAATAGGGGCATTGTCTATTGTAGAGAGCGTAGCTACGATACTGCGTCTTGTGGTGTCTGTGGCTAACGTTAGCGTTGGGTTGTACACCACGCGAGCGTAATTATAGCCTACTTCATCGTACACTTTGACTAATTGCTGCAAACGCTTGATGAAAGCATTGTAGTCCTTTTGTTCGGGACTGCACCATTGCACTTCGCTCAATGCGGCCATACGAGGCAATTCCATATATTCCACTTGGCGAAAAGACGGAATGTATTCAGTCCATAAGTTGGCCTGCACGCCTATAATATATGGCTGCTCGTCGGCCTTGAGTTGGCGCGGCATGGGTTCGTAGCTATACACGTGTTGCAAAGGCAGGTAGCCACCAATGGCTTCAGGTTCGTGCGCTTTGTCGGCACTCTGATAGTAGTCAAAGTAAAGGTAAGTATTGGGCGTCATAATCACCTTGTGATGTTGGCGTGCAGCCTCCATGCCTCCACCTTCGCCTCGCCATGACATGACGGTAGCGTTAGGAGCCAATCCGCCTTCGAGTGTCTCGTCCCAACCAATCATTTGACGGCCTAATTGATTAAGATGTTGCTCGGCATGCTTAATGAAGTAGCTTTGCAGACGCTCTTCGGCTGTGTGGCGCTCGTCAGCCTGTAAGTGTTGCGCTGCAATCAACGCTTGACACTTGGCACAGCGTTTCCACTCCTTCTTTGGGCATTCGTCGCCCCCTACGTGAATGTATTCAGAGGGGAAGAGTCGTACCACTTCATCGAGTACATCGTCGATGAATTGGTAAGTTTTGGGATTTCCAGCACAGAGCACGCTATCCGTTACGCCCCATTCTTGCCACACCTTGTAAGGCCCGCCAGTGCAGCCGAGTTCGGGATAAGCAGCTAAGGCTGCTTGCATGTGGCCGGGCATGTCAATTTCGGGAATGATCGTAATGTAGCGATCCGCAGCGTACTTAATGATGTCTTTAATCTGTTGTTGTGTATAATAACCTCCATAGCGCTTGCCGTCGTAACGGCCTGAATTGTGACCAATGGTCGTTTGTTCGCGCCAACTGCCGATTTTGGTGAGTAAGGGGTACTTCTTTATTTCGATGCGCCAACCTTGATCGTCGGTCAAGTGCCAATGAAAACGGTTGATATTGTGAAGGGCCAACATATCAATGAAGCGGTAGATAGAGTCGGCTGTAGTGAAGTGGCGCGCTACGTCGAGGTGAGCGCCACGATAACTGAAGCGTGGGTAGTCTTCTACCTCAACGCTGGGCAAGGTGACTTGTTGCACCCTCCCCACGGGCAATGCCTTGCGCAGCGTTTGTATGCCATAGAAGCAACCTGTGTCTGAGGCACCGTCGATGAAAACGCCCATTTTTGTTACCTTTAGCTGATAAGCCTCTGTATGGTTACTTGTTAAATTTTGACGCAGCGTAATGCTATTGTCATTAGCCTTCGTAACGACTTTTAATTGCAGCCCCGTGCTTTGCTGAATATATTGTGCCAAGAGTATAGCATTTTGATGCAACGCTTTATTGCCTTTGGGATAGGCAATTGTGGTTTGACTATTTAAGATAAAGTCACCCGCATTAGCATATTGAATGCTCTTAGGTAGTGGAACTACATTATAATGGGCCGTTTGTGCCCAGCCTATGAATACATTAAAAAGGCTGAATAATGCGATGAAAACGCTCTTTTTTATCATTCTTGTTTAGTAGTGTTTAGGTTATTTCAAAAAATAGCTAATTTTACGTTTTAAGGTTATAAGATTATAAAGTTACATCATGTTGATAATCTCATAACCTTAAAACTAAAAATCTATCTTACATATCCTTTAGCATTTGCCAACATTGGAAGAGTCCGCGGGGTACGTGGAAGCAGCCTTTCCACTTACCGCCCTTTAGGGGGAGCAGGACTTCACCTTGGCGATTGAGGTAGCCGTACCATTCGGGATAGTCGGGGTCGGTAAAGTGTGTCCACACGTAGTTGTGTACACGTTCGAACCATTCTAAGCACTTCTTGTTGCCCGTGAGTTTATAGCCTTTGAGCATAGTAATAAGCGTTTCAATATGTACCCACCAGAGCTTTTGGTCCCATTCCAATTGTTGACAGGGGTGTCCAAGGCGATCCATAAAGTAGAAAATGCCACCGTACTTTTTATCCCAACCATATTCAGCCTCGTTGAGAGCTATTTGAACGGCTTTCTCTATTAAGTCTTTACGACCTAAGCGTTGTCCTAAGTCCATAATAAACCACATGGCTTCAATAGCGTGACCTGGGTTGAGCTGACGACCTTCAAAGCAGTCGACGAGTTCGCCGTCCGTGCTCAGATTTTCAACAATGAGTCCTAATTCAGGACGATAGAATACGTCCATTACTTCGTGAATGCATGTATCAATCGTGCGCTGCATGAAGTCGGCATCGAGTAAAGGCTCAATCTCCAGCGCTACGTTACACAATATCATGGGTAAGGCAAAACTCTTGAGCGAGCGCGCTCCAGGAGCGGCCTTGTTCCATTTGCCTTTGGGATTGTCTACCTTAGAGAGTACGACGTCGAAGGTGCGTTTGGCGATGTCGGCATACTCCTTATTGCCTGTGGCAATGCTCAATTGTCCGAAGGCAATTACGGCAAAGGTGTAAGAGAATATGTTATAGGGCTCTACCAAAGGGTGTCCTTCGCGGTCGAGCGAGAAGTACCAGTTCAACTGTCCGTCGTGGCCATACTTCTTTAAGAACTCAGCACCTTGAATGGCGCAATCGAGCCATTCTTTTCGTTTCTCCACTTTATTGTAGAGAGTGGCAAACATCCACACTTCGCGGCCTTGCAGCCAGATAAACTTGTCGGTGTCGTACACCTCGCCTTTGCGGTCGAGGCAGGTAAAGTAGCCCCCGTATGCTGTGTCTTGTGAGTGGTTGAGCCAAAAAGGTATTACTTTGTCGAGCAACTCTGTTTTATATTGCTCCGCTAATTGTTTAAAGTCCATAATATGGGAGTTTAATGGGTTTAATGGGTTTAATGGGTTTAATGAGTTTAGTGAGTTTAATGAGTTTAATGGGTTTAATGAGTTTAATGGATTTAGTGAGTTTAATGGGGTAAACTTATTAAACTCACTAAACTCATTAAACTAAATTCTTTCCCTCCAGCAAAGGCCAGCAAGCGATTTGCTTTCGCGAATAAAGCACGAACAGATGAGACCAACGATGATGGAGCTGAACATGCCGATGAAACCGTATAAAAGGAAACTTGTGTCGGTGAGGTAGCGCGTGAGGAACACGGCTGCGACTCCGCATACAAAACCGATGAGGGCAGCTCGACCACCAATGCGCGGACAGAAAATACCCATTAAGAAGAGACCCCCTAAACCGCTCGATAGCAATCCTAAGATTTCTTGGAAGAAGTCGAGCAGCGAAAGAATGTCCCATGTGGCCATGAGCAAGGCTATGCCCATACCCAATACACCCGAAACAATACAAGTGCGACGTGCTACAGTGAGTGTGGCCTTATCAGTGGCAGAGGGACGAAACCGCTTGTAGAAGTCGACACTAAAGGCCGTGGCCACCGAGTTGATGTTGGAAGAGATTGTACTCATCGTTGCTGCAAAGATAGCTGCAATGAGTAGCCCCGCAATGCCTGGAGGCAGTTGACTCATCATGAAGAAGGGAAAAATCGTATCGGCCTTCGCCATGGTGAAGTCTAACTCTGCAGGGTGTGTCTTGAAGAATGTGTACAATCCTGCACCAATGGCAAAGAAGGCAATGCTAACAAACACACTCATTACGCCATTGAGCAGAATGCTACGGCGTGCGCCCGCCTCGTCTTTCGTTGTGAGATAGCGCTGAATGACGGTTTGATCGCTCGTGTAGGATATTAAGTTGTTGGCCATTCCGCCTATGATGATCACCCAGAAGGTGGCCGAACGGTAGTCAAAGCTCCAATTGAAAAGGCGCAGTTTGTTGTCGTCCATGGCAATCTGACAAAAACCTTCAAAGCCACCTTCCGTACCCCAAATGAGGTAGCCCACAGCAAAGAGTGCGCCACCAACAAGAATGAAGCCTTGTACTACATCGCCCCAAACAACGGCTTCGACACCACCCATGGTGCAGTAGACAATGGTGACAAGCGCCATGAGTACAATGCAAATGTAGAGGTCGATGCCCGTAACGGCCGTGAGCGCTAATGAAGGTAAGTAAAGCACTAAGGCCATGCGTGCTACCATGAAGATGATAAATAGGGCCGAGGCCATGAGCCGTGTGGTCGCATTAAAACGCCGTTCTAAGTATTCGTAAGCACTCGTTACGTTCAAGCGGCGGAAGAAGGGCAGATAGTATTTGATGACTGGGAAGGAGACGATGAGAATGGTTACCAACATGGGGTAGTACGTCCAATCCGTAGCATAAGCCTTGGCGGGATAGGCCATGTAGGTAATCGCACTCAGCATCGTAGCATAAATGCTAATACCTGCTGCCCACCAAGGAATGCGGCCACCTCCCTTGAAGAAGTCGTCGGCATCGCCTCCGCGACGCATAAAGTAATAGCCTAACAATACCATACCCACCAAGTAAGCAATGAGTACGGTCCAATTCAACCAACCAAACGTGGGGCGCATGGTCATCTTGATAGCCGTTACGGCTGAAGAACGTATGCCTGGCTTCGTCTCGCCATTTACGACAACCCATTCGTTGCCACACTTCACGATGCCTGTGCCGGCACGTGCCAATAGGGGCGATTGACTTTCAGTCACCCAAGTATTGGTAATGGTATGATAAATAACCAATTCATCGTTAAATTGATACCACTCCTCGGGGTGGAATAGATATGCGGCTTGTTCAGCCTTTAAGCTTTCTAAAGTCTGAATGGCTGCTTGCGTATGATACTTCTTAGCGGTGAATTCGGCCTTTTTGAGCAAAAGAGGCATATTTACCGCTCGTTCAAAGCGTTGTTTGTTCACACCACCTACAAAGACTATATGTGCGCAGCCCGAACTAATGCCGTAGGCGCCAGCCAACGTCATCGCCTCGCTGCGTCCGTGCGGCACGATATCAGCTATTTTTATCCATTGACGTGCGGCAGCGTTGTAATAATATCCGTCGGTATGTGCCACTGCTGGTTGGTCTCCATCAATCGGAGCAAAACCACCTACTAAGTAAAAGCACGATGAAGTCGCGTTATTTTGTACCGCTGCAGCAGGTTGTACACGCGCTGCACCCGGGAAGTCGGGCAATCGTTCCCATTCCTTGCCATGTGGATAACGCATACGAAAGGCTGCATTGACAGCCTTGCCATTGGAGAGTCCGCCTGCCACGTAAATGTAACCACCACCATAAGCTCCCGCCATGTTGTCGAGGGCAAGGGGGAGTGAGGGCAGTTCGTCGACCAATAGATGAGATTGTCGGTCGGTATGTAAAAGATAAACCCGTGCCGAACTCGTTTGGCCATCGCCTGTTCCACCCACACACACCATACCATGAGGCACACTCACGCTCACACCATAGGCTAAGGGCTGAGGAAGTTGAGCTATTTTGTGCCACTGTTGCGTGTCGTCGTCAATGTTGGTGAGTTCGTAGATGTCGGCATAGAATTGCTTTTTGCCGCCTTGAGCTGCAGGTGTGGTAGGGAAGTTACAACCACCAGCCACCAACACGCTCTTGCCTATTGTGCCTACAAAAGGGGCAGAAACACCCTGCTCCCCATTTATGCGTAGGGGAGCAATCGAACGATAAATTACCGTATTAAAAGCATTGTCGTTAGGCGGTGAAGCCTTTTGTGCGACCAAGGGTAGCACTATGAAAAAAGAAAGGAGGTATAGAAGGAGGTTTTTCATGGTTATTGTTTGAGGCTGTTAATGAGTTGATAAGTTGACGAGTTAATGAGTTGACAAGTTGACAAGTTAACAGGTAAGTTCCTATAAAGATAAAAAGTTTACTCGTCAACTTGTTAACTCGTCAACTAAAAACTACTTATTACAATGAGTGAAGAAGTCAATGGCTTCGAGTTCTTTGCGCAGTTGTACTTCTTCTTCGTCGGTAACGTTTTGGAAAGGTGTGCGGTTAGGGCCTAAGTCAAGTCCGATAAGTTTCATGATGCGCTTACCACCTACAATGTTGCCACGGAAGTGACAAATCACATCGATTACGTCTTGCGCATAGTTCTGCAGTTCGCGTGCCTTTTCGAGATCGCCAGCTTGCCATGCCTCCAAAATGCCCGTCAATACGCGGCCGTTGTAGTTGGTTGTACCACCAATGCCACCTTGAGCACCGCCCATAGCCAAGCAGGGAAGAATCGTTTCGTCTTGTCCGTGCAACATATCAAACTTGCCGTCTTTATAGCGGCGGCAACGATTGTATTCGTAAAGGCTCTCAAACGTGTACTTTATGCCGGCAAAGTTGGAAATGCGGCCGTCAACGGCCTTTAAGAAGTCAAGCATTGAGAGGTAAGCGCCATTAAAAGCAGGGATGTGGTAGAAGTAGAAAGGTAAGTTAGGTGCACCGCAAGCGATCTCTTCGCAGTACTTTACCAACTCTTCGATGCGATTGACCTTCGGGAAAGGAGGAGCCATCGCACCAATGCCCCACGCCCCGATCTCCTGTGCGTGTTCGGCCAATCGACGACTGCTCTTTACGCAAGTGCTACCTACGTGTACGATAACTTTAAAGTCCTTGGGCACAGCCTTCACCCAAGCCTCAGCCAACAACATGCGCTCTTCCTCGGTAAGCATATAGCCCTCGCCCGAAGAACCATTAATAAATACGCCTTTCAGTCCATTGCGAGCCAAGAGGTCAGCATAAGCCTGAATAGGTTCGTAATTGACTTCTCCATTTGCATAAAAAGGCGTAAAAGGAGCGTCGATTAATCCGTGAATCTTTTCCATGATATTATAGGTTGTGATGTATTGAATACTTACTTGAATAAGTTCTTATTGCAAATATACGTTTGTTTCGTTAATAAACTTCTTCTTTATCTTTATTTATTTTTATCTTTGCTCTGTTTGCATTAACTTTGCTCCCAAGAAAAATACAAATCCATTTAACATAATCATTATGCGCAAAACAACAATGACGCTCTTAGCGGCGCTGATGTCTGCTCCCATGTGGGCACAAATCACACCGTTGGGAGGTTTTTACTATGGACAAATGCCTAACCCTACTGGCTGGGAGTGGCAAAGTCCTGATTCGGTAGCTTATAATAAGCAGCAGCCGCATGCTTGGTTCTTCTCATTTGCCAATGTTGACCAAGCTCGCAAGGTGTTGCCCGAAAATAGCTCGCTTTGGCAGAGTCTCGATGGCCAATGGCAGTTCCACTGGGCCAAGAACCCTGACGAACGTGTCAAGGACTTTTATCGCACAGACTTCGATGCTTCAGGTTGGGATAAGATACAAGTGCCCATGTCATGGAACATGGCAGGTGCGCAAAGCGACGGCACATTTAAGTATGGCGAACCGCTCTACTCTAACCAGCGTGTCATCTTCCAACACCAAGTAAAGACGGGCGATTGGAAAGGCGGCGTGATGCGCACGCCGCAACAAAACTGGATGACCTATAAGAACCGCAACGAAGTAGGTTCGTATCGTCGCACCTTTACCATTCCAGCTGATTGGGACGGTAAGGAAGTGTACGTTAACTTCGACGGTGTTGACTCCTTCTTCTACCTCTATATCAACGGCCATTACGTAGGTTTCTCAAAGAACTCACGCAACTTGGCACAGTTCGACATCACTCCTTACCTTAATAAGAAGGGTGAAAATATCATTGCTGTTGAGGTATATCGCAACTCTGATGCTTCCTTCCTTGAGAGTCAGGATATGTTCCGCTTGCCGGGTATCTTCCGCACCGTAGCCTTGACGGCAAAACCCAAGGTGCAAGTGCGCGACCTGAAGGCTATTCCCGATTATGATGCGTCATTCACCGATGCCTCACTTCACATCTCAGCCGAGGTGCGCAACTTGACGGCAAAGGCTGCTAAGGGTTACACCATCGCTTATTCACTCTATCAAAACAAGTTGTACAGTGATGAGAATACCCTCGTACCTAACGTTACTGCTACGGCACAAGTAGGCGAGGTAAGCAAGGGAGGCGAACTCACGGCAGAAGTTACGCTCAAGGCTGGGCAAGGCATTAAGCCTTGGAGTGCTGAGGCTCCTTATCGTTACACCTTGGTGGGTGAACTGAAAGATAAGAAGGGAAATGTAGTAGAAACTTTCTCTACTAACGTAGGTTTCCGCAAGATTGAAATCAAAGACACACCGGCAGAGAAGGACGAGTTTGGCTTGGCAGGTCGTTATTACTTCCTCAATGGTCAGCCCATTAAGTTTAAGGGCGTAAATCGTCACGAGAACAATCCACAGACGGGTCACTACATCACCCGTGAGCAAATGGAAAAGGAAGTGTTCCTCATGAAGCGTGGCAACATCAACCACGTGCGCAACTCTCACTATCCCGATGCTCCCTATTGGTACTACCTCTGCGATAAGTACGGCATCTATTTGGAAGATGAGGCTAACATCGAAAGCCACGAATATTATTATGGTAAGGAGAGCCTCTCACACGTGCCTGAATTCCGCAACGCTCACATTGCACGCAATATGGAAATGGTGCATAGCACCGTCAACCACCCTTCAGTTGTAATATGGAGCCTTGGTAACGAAGCCGGCCCGGGCGACAATTTCAAGGATTGCTATGCTGCAATCAAGAAGTACGACACCAGCCGTCCCGTACAATATGAGCGCAACAACGATATTGTCGACATGGGTTCTAACCAATATCCCTCTATCGCTTGGGTGCAAGGTGCCGTAAAGGGCAACTATAACATGAAGTACCCCTACCACATCTCAGAGTACGCTCACTCAATGGGTAATGCGGTGGGTAACTTAGTAGACTATTGGAATGCCATCGAAAGCACCAACTTCTTTATGGGTGGTGCTATCTGGGACTGGGTAGACCAAGCCATGGAAGGTACTGACCCGAAGACAGGACAAAAGTTCTGGGGTTATGGTGGCGACTTTGGCAAGGACAACAAGCCTAATGACGGTATGTTCTGTATGAATGGTGTGATGCGTCCCGACCTCTCGCCCAAGGCACAATACTTTGAGGTAAAGAAGGTATATCAGAATGTTGGCGTGAAGGCTGTCGACTTGAAGCAAGGCCGTATCGAAATCTTCAATAAGAACTATTTCGAACCCTTGAAGGGCTATCAGATTGTTTGGTCACTCTATAAAGACGGTGTTTGCGTTGAGAGCAATCGTCCGTTGATGGGTGCAAAGAACATTCTCGGTCCGCGTGAACGCCAAGAGTACGTACTCAACTACGATTACAGTCAACTTGACCCCACTAGCGAATATTTCGTTAAGGTGCAGTTCTTGCAAGGCAAGGACATGCCTTGGGCTAAGAAGGGCTACGTACAAATGGAAGAACAATTGCGCGTGAAGGGTGCTGACGTAAAGGCTCCTGCTATAAAGAAAGTAGCTGCTACTAATAAGGCTGCGGTCAAGATGAACAAGACCGCTAAGGCCCTCACCTTTAGCGGTAATGGCTTCAACGTAAGTTTCGACCTCCAATCAGGTGCTATCAACACGCTCGCCTATAATGGCAATACGATTGTTGAGGCAGGCAATGGTCCTAAGTTGGATGCTTTCCGCGCTCCGACCGACAACGATGCTGGTATTGGCTTCCATAACGAATGGTTCAAGAATGGCCTTTACGACTTGCAGCACAAGGCACTCAATGCTCCTACCGTAGTTAAGAAGGCTGACGGCTCTTACCAAGTAAGTTTCACCGTCGAGAGCCAAGGCCGCGAGGGTTGCCAACAGGTGTACTCTGATCGCGACCGCGACCCCGAAACGATTTACACCTTCGATAAGGGCAAGCATGCGCTCACGGCCGACGACTTCAAGTTTACGACCAACCAGATTTATACCATCTATCCCGACGGCTCTATCGAATTGCAAAGTGCCATTTCGGCCAACCGCTCTAACGTCGTGTTGCCACGCATTGGCTATGCAATGAAGTTGCCCAAGGCATTCAGTCAATTCCAGTACTACGGTCGTGGCCCTGTTAACAACTATGCCGACCGTAAGACAGGTCAGTTCATCGAACTCCACCAAGGCGAAGTGGGCAAGCAAGACATCATTCTGCCTAAGCCCCAAGCTATGGGCAACCGCGAAGAGGTGCGTTGGTGTGCCCTCAGCAACAATGCAGGTGCCAGCGTAGCCTTTGTAGCCGATAGCGTAATGTCTGTATCAGCATTGCCTTGGAGCCAGCAGCAGATGACCACCGCAGCCCACATCTATCAGTTGCCTGCAAGCGACGGTACTTACCTCCACCTCGATGCCAAGGTGACAGGTTTGGGTGGTGCAAGTTGTGGTCAAGGCGGTCCGTTCATTGAAGACCAAGCACGTAGCACCAACTACAATTTCGGTTTCGTTATCCGTCCCGTAGCTGCAGGTCAACAACCCGCTGAGGTAGCTAAGGTAACTCTTTCAGGCGAACAACCTATCAGCATTGAACATAGCCGCACAGGCGTCGTTACACTCAGTTCACCTGCTAAGGGCCGCACGATTATGTACGCCTTGAATGGTAGCAAGAAGGCTACGGCTTATACTGCACCTGTTAATATGCGTGCTGGAGGTACGATTACAACGTGGTATAAGGACAATCCTTCGATGAAGACGTCTATGCGCTACGACAAGGTAGAGAGTGTACCCCTTCAGGTAGTCTTCGCTTCGTCTGAAGAACCCAATGGCGGCAGTGCAGCCAATATGGTAGATGGCGACCCTGCAACCATGTGGCACACGATGTATTCTATCACCTTGGCCAAGTATCCTCACTGGGTAGACTTTGATGCTGCTGAGCAGAAGGTTATGAAGGGCTTCACCTTCTTGCCTCGCCAGAGTGGCACGAATGGTTGGGTGAAGGATTACGAAATCTACGTAAGCCAAGACGGCAAGAACTGGGGCGAACCTATTCACAAGGGTACGTTTGCAGCCAATGCCGAACTCAAGCGTGTAATGTTCAGCAAGCCCGTTAAGGCACGTTACATTCGTTTCCGTGCACTCAACGAGCAAGGTGGTCAGGACTTTGCCTCAGGAGCAGAGTTCTCACTGATTGCTGAGTAAAATTTATAAATCATAAAAAGTTCCCCTATGACTTGAAGACAAGTTGTAGGGGAACTTTTTATGATTGTTTCTTAATATCTGTTCACTCCTTGATTATCATATAAGTAATGTTAAAAAAATAACTTCCGCAATTTTTCTGTTGCAGTTTATGTTTAGCTCAATTGCCAAATAACTGACAACCCTAAATGGAACTATCTTATCAAATGCTCTTGATCGCAGATTTTCTGTGGAAGTTATTTTTGGAACATTACTATAGAAGTTGTCTAAACTTTTGTAACGAAGATTAGATTTTAAAAGGTAACTATTCAGCGATAGATGTTGTTGCTAATGACATCTTTAGGAGATAATGGGTATCATATTAAAGGAAATAGATAGAAAATGCGAACAAAAAGATAGTAAGCATATCATTTAACTCCAATCCATTGTAGATACAATTAACCCAAAAGGCTGATTATCAATTGTATTTGACCGCTGAATAGTTACTTTAAAAGTTTAGACGACTTCATAGAGAAAAAATCAAGAAAAATAAAAATCATCATACAACCTTTTATCTAAATATTCTTGTTTATATTTGCAACTGTTTAAGAAATAAGGGGTGCTTCGCGCTTGTGATGCTGAGATTATACCCATAGAACCTGATGCAGGTAATGCTGCCGAAGGGATTGCTTCAATAGAAACGTAGATTGCATACATTTCTGTTTTTTACTTTGCTTATAATTAAAAAGCAGCTGTAAGCAAACAAGTCAACGATTGAAGTTTATTTTTCTATTCCGTATTTTCTTTGTGGAAAAGGCTAATTAGACCTCTTTTAAAACAATAAGCAATGAGGTATATTAGCGTATTGACAATAGCTGGCTCTGATAGTTGTGGTGGAGCTGGCGTGCAAGCTGACATTAAAACAATGTCAGCCTTAGGCGTTTATGCCGCTTCAGCCATTACATCCGTTACGGTGCAAAACACACTTGGTGTGCAAGCCATTCAAACCATAGAGCCTCCCATCGTAGCAGGACAAATTAAGGCCGTGATGGATGACATTCATCCATTGGCAATAAAAGTAGGTATGGTCAATGATCAAGCCACCATTCATGCCATAGTCAGGACCTTGCGCCCATATGTCCCCACACGTTTGGTGGTTGACCCTGTTATGGTATCGACAAGTGGTTCGATGCTTATGCAGCCCGATGCGCTTACAGTTTTTTGCACAGAACTGTTGCCTTTAGCCACTCTGTTAACGCCCAATATCCCTGAGGCAGAGGTGTTGTCGAAAACCAAAATTAGTACACCACAGGATATGGACCAAGCAGCCCAGCGCATTTTGGCATTAGGTTGTGGAGCCGTATTGATAAAAGGAGGACATTTGGCGGGAGATGTGAAAACAGACAAACTATATGTGAAAGATGGTAGCATACACACTTTTACACATGCCGCTATTGCCACACCCAATACACATGGCACGGGGTGTACACTCTCGTCAGCCATTGCCTCGTTCTTAGCACGCGGCTTGTGCTTGTCTGATGCAGTGTCGCATGCCACGGTTTATCTCAGCAAAGCACTCGAAGTAGGTAGCACTGTGAAGATCGGAGAGGGGCATGGACCTGTTTGTCATTTGTTTAATCCTCAAAAAATGATAATCGCATGATACAGTTTATAACCCATGCCAACACACGCTATGGTTATGTTGAAGGTGCTCGATTGGCACTCCAAGGAGGTTGCCGATGGGTGCAACTTCGAATGAAGGATGCCGATGAAGCTACTTTTTTGGCAGCAGCTACCGAAATAGGGGCTTTATGTAAGCAATACCATGCCGTGTTTGTGCTCGATGACCATGTGGAGTGGGTAAAAACAACAGGAGCCAATGGTGTGCATTTAGGTAAGAATGATATGCCTGTTGATGAGGCCCGAAAACTTCTTGGCAAGGATTACATCATTGGGGGTACAGCCAATACGTTTGCCGATGTTGAACGCCTTTATCGCCAAGGAGCCGACTACATAGGTTGTGGCCCGTTTAGATTTACTACTACCAAAAAGAACCTTTCGCCCGTATTAGGCCTTGAGGGGTATCAAAGCATCGTGCAGCAAATGCAAGCCCATAACATACCTTTGCCCATCGTAGCCATCGGAGGCATTTTAAAGCAAGACATTCGCTCGATCATGCAAACAGGCGTAAGTGGTATTGCTGTGAGTGGAGGTGTACTAAATGCAGAAGACCCTGTAGAGGAAATGAGGCAATTCGTTTCTCAAGTTTCTACTTACAATAATCAGCTTTAAATAACACACCTAAAAATATATGGAAACAAAAATCAAATTTAAGTACCCTTCGTCAGAGAAGGTGTATTTGAGTGGAAAACTTTTTCCCGAAATAAAAGTGGGTATGCGTCGTGTACACCTCACACCTACTGTAACTTTTGAGGGAGACAAGCGTCATGAGCAACCCAACGCGCCCGTATATATATATGACACCAGTGGTGCGTATAGCGATCCAAATGTAGAAATCAATTTAGAGAAGGGACTCCCAAAATTGCGCCAATCATGGATTGAAGGTCGTAAGGAAGGCGAAACGCAGATGTTCTTTGCTAAAAAAGGCATTATTACACAAGAGATGGAGTACGTAGCCATCCGAGAAAACATGAATTGCGAGGAACTTGGCATCCACACACACATTACTCCTGAGTTTGTGTGTAAAGAGATTGCCGAAGGTCGTGCCGTAATACCAGCCAACCGAAAGCACCCCGAGTCTGAACCCATGATTATTGGTACGAACTTCTTGGTAAAAATCAATACCAATATAGGCAACTCATCCACCACATCGGGTATAGAAGAGGAGGTTGAAAAAGCCGTGTGGAGTTGCAAATGGGGTGGCGACACACTGATGGATCTTTCAACTGGTAACGATATTCACGAAACGCGCGAGTGGATTCTTCGCAATTGTCCCGTGCCAGTAGGTACGGTGCCTATGTATCAGGCTTTCGAAAAAGTGAATGGCAAGGCTGAGAACCTGACTTGGGAAATATTCCGCGACACACTCATTGAACAATGCGAGCAGGGTGTAGACTACTTTACCATTCACTGTGGTATACGTTTAAAGAATATTCATTTGGCAGACACCCGACTTACGGGCATTGTGAGCCGTGGTGGTAGCATCATCTCCAAGTGGTGTAAGGTGCATCAGCAAGAGAGCTTCCTTTACGAGCATTTCGATGATATTTGCGACATTTGTGCGCAGTATGACGTAGCTATTTCTTTGGGTGATGGTTTGCGTCCTGGTTCAACACACGATGCCAATGATGCAGCACAGTTTGCCGAGCTCGACACCATGGGCGAACTTGTGGAACGTGCTTGGGCTAAGAACGTGCAAGCCTTCATTGAAGGTCCTGGCCATGTGCCCATGCACAAAATTAAGGAGAACATGGAGCGCCAAATTGAAAAGTGTCATGGTGCCCCCTTCTATACCTTAGGTCCGCTCGTAACAGATATTGCTCCAGCCTACGACCACATCACCTCAGCCATAGGTGCCTCCATGATAGGTTGGTATGGCACAGCCATGCTCTGTTACGTAACGCCTAAAGAACATCTTGCATTGCCCGAGAAGGAAGATGTGCGTGTGGGTGTAGTAACCTATAAAATAGCAGCTCATGCAGCCGACTTAGCCAAAGGACATCCTGGTGCCACCGTGCGCGATGATGCGTTGAGTAAGGCACGCTACGATTTCCGTTGGAAAGATCAATTTAATTTGTCGCTCGACCCCGAACGTGCCCTTGAGTACTACAAGTCAAGCAATTCTGTGGATGCAAACTACTGCACCATGTGTGGTCCAAACTTCTGCGCTGCTCGCATCAGTCACTCGCTTAAAAGCTGTAATGAAAAATAAAAAACATAGATTTAAAACAACATAAAAATGATTGAGACACAAGTATCAAAAGGTATTATTAGTACCTATTTCGACAAACTTCAACGTAATCTGAACCTCGATGTAGCCATTGTTGGTGGGGGACCTTCAGGCATTGTGGCAGCTTATTATTTGGCAAAGGCTGGTTTAAAGGTTGCCCAGTTCGACCGTAAGCTCTCTCCCGGTGGAGGTATGTGGGGTGGTGCCATGATGTTCAACCAAATTGTTATTCAGGAAGAAGCCATGCACATCATCAAGGATTTCGACATCAACTACGAAGCCTTTGAAGACGGACTTTACACAATTGACTCTGTTGAGAGTACATCAGCTTTGCTTTATCATGCCGTACACGCAGGCGCCACCATTTTCAACTGCTATTCGGTGGAAGACGTAGTCTTTAAGAACGATGTGGTGAGTGGTGTGGTTGTAAACTGGACTCCTGTATTGCGCGAAGGAATGCATGTTGACCCGCTCAACATTATGGCAAAGTGTGTAATTGATGGTACAGGTCATGATAGTGAAATGTGTAAGGTTGTTGCTCGCAAAAATGGCATACAACTCGACACACCCACAGGTAGCGTAATTGGCGAACGTTCTTTAGACGTTGTTGAGGGAGAACGTATGGTCGTTGAAGGCACACGTGAAATTTATCCTGGTCTTTACGTTTGTGGTATGGCATCTTCAGCTGTAGCAGGTACTCCCCGTATGGGACCTATCTTTGGCGGTATGATGCTCTCTGGTAAGAAAGTTGCCGACTTGATTATCGAGAAGTTGAAAAAATAAGGTGTAATAAATAAAGGGTTATAGGGGATTAAATATTGAAGTCGTCTAAACTTTTCTGAAGAAGATTAGAACTTTTATTTTTTCTAAATTCAATCTTCACCTTTCTTTTTGACCGCTTTTAGACCTTTCATCGGTCGTGTAGCTCGCTGCACTCCCTCCTCAATGCCAAAAATCGTTTCAAAAAAAGGCAAATCTTGAACTTCATAAAAGTTTATACGACTTCATTCTAATAACCCTTTATATTTCTCTCTCTATATATATGAAGTGGATTGTAATCACCTCTCCCGAATTCATATCGGGGGAGGCTATTTTTATCGACAAGTTGTTTCGTCACGGACTCGATTTGTTGCATTTGCGCAAGCCAGAGGCATCTGTTGAGGCTTATCGTGCATTGTTACAAAACATTCCTGCAATGTGGCACAATCGCATCGTGCTGCACGAGCATTTTGCTTTAGCCACAGAGTTTACACTTCATGGCATACACCTTAACCGTCGTTGGCAGCAAGTGCCCACAGATTTTCAAGGCAGTGTGTCGTATTCTTGTCATAGTTTAGCTGAAGTGGCTGTCAATAAGCCCCTGCGTCAGTACGTATTTTTAAGTCCCATATTCAATAGTATATCTAAGGAAGGCTATGCTGCAGCCTTTACTGATGCCACTTTGCAACAAGCAGCAAACAATGCCCTTATCGACCATCAAGTAGTTGCCCTTGGAGGGATAACTGCAGCTCACATTCCGCAACTCCGAGCTTGGCACTTTGGTGGAGCAGCCTTTTTAGGTGATATATGGAACCGCATGCACCATCCCCAAGTAGATGCTTATTTAGCACAGTTGCGTCAGACACTTTCTGACCCTGATGCAATTACCTAATAATCAAATACAAGCCATTTTCTAAACAAAGCCAAAGATATTCTTGACTAATCCCAATAAAAGCCCCAACTTTACAGTATACAAACCCAAATACACTATGAATGTTATGAAACAATTATCGCGCAAAGCCCTGTTACTCATTTTGGGACTTGCAATAGTACTTGGAACACAAGCAGCCGAAGTAGTTTATCGCATCGTAGAATTCAATAAACAGACGGGTGAATTCATACTTTCAGCCAGTGGACAAGTGCCACAAGGTGCTTGGGCGTATTTTGAAAATGAATATGGAGCTACATCGGGAAATCGCTATAACCAAATTCCGCGCAACCGCCAAGCCAGCCTCTTTTTAAAAGGTTGGCAAGGATGCACTATCAAGTATATCACATTCAGCTTATGTTCTAATAACAAAGCTGGACAACTAGGCTACACCATTAGCGACAACGACACCCCGCTCTACACACAACGTCCTGCCGACTTTGCTTCTGACCAATGGTTTGGCACATGGGTGTCGAAGGACTTAGGCGTGTATGTAGACATTGAAAAGCACATTGATGTGCCAGCTTTCACCACTGATTCAGCTTTCATCACTTTGCAAGGAGGAACAGCCGAAGGGTCTGTTTATGTCAATGCCCTCACCATTCATTATGATGCACCCACTGATGTTGTGCTTGAATCTCCCTTAGGTTGGAGTTACGAAAAACTTAGCAAAAAGAGCAAAATTAGTGAGGGTGACGAGTGCATGTTATTTCGCAATGGTTGTGCTGCAGCCGACATCGATGGCATGGAAACCTCGCATTATTTAGATGCAGTATCCTTGCCCACAACCACCGACGTTACACAACCCGACGTATTGCGTTTTAAGTTGCATCAAACCGATGTGCAAGGTCAGTGGACGCTTATTGATCAATACGGACGCACCCTTGGTGCCACTGGCAAACAAGCCTTGGCATGGAACGAAGGGAACACCCAGTGGAACATCACCTTGGGGTATGAGGGTGCCAGCATCACCAATGCCAACACTACCTATGGCACATTGCGCTTTAATGCTCCTGCTGAGACTTATGCGCGTTTCAATGTGTATACTTCTTCATCCTTACCATTACCCTTTCTTTATCGCAAGGTCAAACAACAAACACCCATCGTAGCTCGTTCGCTTACCTTTGCAGAGACTACACAAACAGTTGATTTGAATGTTGCGCACATTGCTCTTAAGCCAGTTCTTTCACCTACTTCTATCACCGACCAGCGTCTCTGTTGGACAAGTAGTAATCCTTTAGTAGCAACCGTAAATGGAGGTTATGTAACACTGAATGGAACAGGCTATACCAACATTACTGCCTCAACTGTTGATGGTGGTGCCACAGCAACATTTCAACTCTATGTAGTAGACGTTTCCACAGGTATCCAGTCGCAAACTATTCATTCTGCTCCTTCTGCCTCGTGCAAACATATTCAGAATAATCGTGTGGTCATTACCACTTCACATGGCATGTTTGATGTTGAAGGGAAAAAAATTAAGTAATGTTTTAAAAATAACTTCCGCAATTTTTCTGTTGCAGTTTATGTTTAGCTCAATTGCCAAATACCTGACAACCCTAAATGGAACTATCTCATCAAAAAATCTTAGTCGCAGAATTTCTGTGGAAGTTATTTTTTAAACATTACTCAATTGCCGTTAATTATTTCATTAATGAGTCCACTTGAAAAAGTCAAGAATCGAGTTCCAATTCAAAACACACTTACATTTTGTCATACTTCAAGGCGAATAAACATGTTTATAGGGTGGTTCTAATAATTCTGAAATAGGGATTTGTGCGCTATCGGAAGTGTATTTTTGAAAGTTTGTGAGGGAGCATAGCGGGCTATGTGACCGAACAAACTTTCAAAAATACACTTTCGAGAGCGTACAAATCACATTTCAGAATAGCAGAACTCTAAAAACAGAATTTTTAGAACCACCCTATAAAGATAGAATGTACAATGTAATAACAGAAATGAGGCTATTGATTTACAAAATGAAGGCTATTTTTTGAAGAGCCACTTTTTCAAGTGGACTCATTATTTTTTTTTCGTTAATTGTTCTTTAATTTTTTTCGTACCTTTGTCGCCAAAACGAAATAATAAAAGCGAAACAATGGCTCAGAAACCTAGTATACCTAAAGGCACACGCGATTTCGGTGCAGTCGAAATGGCGCGTCGCAATTACATCTTCAACACCATTCGTGAGGTATATGCCCTCTATGGCTTCCGTCAGATCGAAACGCCAGCAATGGAAAACCTCTCTACCCTTATGGGCAAGTATGGCGAAGAGGGTGACAAGCTACTATTTAAAGTACTCAATTCTGGCAACTTCCGTGGTGAAGTATCAGCTGAAGAGTATAGCGAGAAGAATGCGGCACAATTGGCAGCTCGCTTCTGCGAGAAAGGATTGCGTTACGACCTCACCGTACCTTTTGCACGTTATGTGGTACAACATCGTGATGAGTTGCAGATGCCCTTCAAGCGTTATCAGATACAACCCGTGTGGCGTGCTGACCGTCCACAGAAAGGTCGCTATCGTGAGTTCTATCAGTGCGATGCCGATGTAGTAGGTTCCGACTCTTTGCTCAATGAGGTGGAATTAATGCAGATTGTAGACGAAGTGTTCACTCGCTTTGACATTCGCGTTTGCATTAAGATTAATAACCGCAAGATATTGAGCGGTATCGCTGAGATTATTGGTGCTGCTGATAAGATTGTAGACATCACAGTAGCCATTGACAAACTTGATAAGATAGGCCTTGATAAGGTAAACGAAGAACTGCGTGCCGTAGGTCTGAGTGATGAGGCAGTAGAAAAGTTGCAGCCCATTATATCCCTTTCTGGCACCAATGAGCAGAAGCTCGACACGATGCGTCAAGTCTTAGCACAGAGTGAGACGGGTTTGAAGGGCGTAGATGAAGTAGCTTTCGTACTCAATACGCTCAAGGCAAGCCACTTACGTAATGAGTTAGAACTTGACCTTACCTTGGCACGTGGCTTGAACTATTATACAGGTTGCATCTTTGAAGTAAAGGCACTTGACGTGCAGATAGGTTCTATCACAGGCGGTGGCCGTTATGACAACTTGACTGGCATCTTTGGTCTGCCAGGATTGAGTGGCGTAGGTATCTCGTTTGGTGCAGACCGCATCTATGACGTACTGACACAACTCGACCTCTATCCAGCTGAGACCAATTCTGGTGCGCGCATTCTCTTCATCAACTTTGGCGCGAAAGAGGCCGCACACTGCTTGCAGTTGGCTGCTGCCATTCGCAAAGCAGGCATCTCAGCCGAAGTCTATCCCGACTCTGTGAAGATGAAGAAGCAAATGAGCTATGCCAATGCTCATCATGTTCCTTTTGTAGCCCTTGTTGGCGAAACAGAAATGGCTGAAGGCAAGGTTGCTCTCAAAAATATGGAAACGGGCGAACAACAAAGCCTCACGATTGATGAGGTGATTGAGACAATAAAATAATTTTTTAGTTGGCGAGTTGACGAGTTAACAAGTTGACAAGTTAACAAGTTGACGGGTAAGTTTGTTTTTTGTAGTTGATGCGTAATAGTAGCTGTCAACAGGCGAACAAACTTACCCGTCAACTTGTTAACTCGTCCACTTGCCAACCAAAAAACGTGTCACCTCAAAAAAATGTCAATCAAAAGAACGTGCAATTTTAAGAAGAATGGAAAGCAACAACATACAACCTATGCAGCAAAGTGCGCATAGCACCTATTTTGAAGAAGTAAATCGCATGTATACCACGCGTGAGGCCATAGAAGAGGCCAAGCGTTGCTTACATTGTAAAGTGCCCCAATGTCGCAAAGGGTGTCCGATTGAAAATAACATACCCGACTTTATACACGAACTCTCTAAGGGTAACATGGGTGAGGCCATGACCATCTTACACGAGAAGACCAACCTACCCGCTATATGTGGCCGTGTGTGTCCACACGAGAAACAGTGCGAAGGCCACTGTGTGTTAGGCCGCAAGGGCAATCCCGTGCGTGTAGGTAAACTGGAGAGCTTTATCGCTCAGTTTGATGCCGAAATGAACCTAACGCATGAGCGCATACCCGAAAAGACCCGTGGTAAGGTAGCCGTTATCGGTTCAGGTCCGGCAGGTCTTACCGTCGCAGGCGACTTGGCGCGTCAAGGCTTCAACGTAACCATCTTTGAGGGACAACCCGAGTTGGGGGGCGTATTGATGTATGGCATACCCGAATATCGATTACCCAAAGCCGTCGTACGCAATGAGGTGAAGCGCATAGAAGCCTTAGGCGTACACTTCGTGACCAATTGTTTGGTAGGTTCACCCGAAAGCAAAGTCACCGTTGATAGCCTCTTTGCCCAAGGCTTTGATGCCATATTTATGGGCACAGGTACGGCTTTGCCTCAGAACCTCAATATTCCAGGTGCCAACCTACGCCGCGTAACTCAATCAACCGACTTCCTACACAATGTCAATGCCTACGTAGAAGGAGCAATGCCCTACGAAATGGTGCCCCTTCGCAAGGGTGATCGCGTAGCTGTGATTGGTGGTGGCAATGTGGCCATGGACGCAGCTCGTACGGCTCGTCGATTAGGAGCAGACGTGACCGTTATCTATCGTCGTACGCAAGAAGAGATGCCCGCTATCAAGAGCGAGTACGATGATGCAGTAAAAGAAGGCGTAAAGTTTATGTGGAAGACCAACTCTATTGAGTTCTTGGGCAATGACAAAGGCCGTGTGCGTGCCATTCGCCTTTCTACCCCAGAGGGAGAACACACCGTAGAGTTCGACCGCGTGTTCTTAGCCATTGGTTCGCGTCCTGCCAACCGTATCGTCAGTACCACGACGGGTATAGAGGTAGACGAGAAGGGCTACGTAATCGTAGGTCAACGTCCTATGGGCATGACAACACGTCGTGGCGTCTTTGCGGGGGGCGACGTTGTACACCGTCCGCAAACGGTCGTTCTCGCCATGAAGGCAGCCAAAGAAGTAGCCCTTGGTATCGCTCAATACGTAGATGCCATTAAGCTATTAGAGGACTGCGGAGAGTAATGCAAAGTGCAATTTATCTGCCTAATTGGGGGGCGGGTTTGTAACCCGCGGCAGCAGCATGTTGTAGATATTTAAAGCATTCTGCTACTGCCGCGGGTTACAAACCCGACCCCCCCAATTAGGCAGAAAAATTGCAGTTTTCTAGCAAGGTTTTATTCTTTCAGAAGTAGTGCTGTAGCAAAAAACTTTACACAATCGTTACAATTTTTTTAGGAATGTATAGATTCAAGATAGAAGTGCAATCCAAACAGCACTTCTATCTTGAATCTATACTTTTTTAGCACATTTCTTTATATTTAACCATTCGTTTTTGACAACATTTCAATGACCTCTTTAGTGTTTTCGAACCAGCTTTTACTGCTTCTATTGTTTAATTTTTAATTTTTCGGTAAAAAATTACCGAAGTGTTGAATAAAAATTATCGCTATTAAACAAGATTAACAAATCTGGGGGGGATTTTATCATTACTTTCATAAATTTGCGACCGAAAGAGGTGATAACACTTTGGAATATTGCATCTAAGTTTTTCATCTATTTCTTGTGAAGATGTGAAAACAACATGAGAAGAACAATCAAGATTTATTTAATATAACCTAAACATTATGAGAAAAACTACCATGTTGGTGTCATTAGCACTCGGCCTTTCAGCCATCTCGGCAACGGCTCAAAGCTATGACGTATCGAAGGTGTACTCCTTCCAAAATGTAGGTAATAGCAAGCGTGCTGCTGCGTTTCCGAAAACTGGACTGATGGCCGCAACAGAAGGATCTACAACCTTGTCTTTGGCCAACTTATTTGTCTTAGCCCCCGTAGTAGAAGGTGGAACTACCTACTACACAATTCAACCTTATGGCGACCGTACGAAGTATGTGTACTACATCAACACCAATGATGCCAATGCTAATATAGGTTTGACTTCGGATGCAAGCAAAGCCAATATCAAATGGCTCATCTCTGGCAACAACATTAAGCCAGGCAATGGCAAAGGAAGTAGTTGGAATGTACGCGGTACAAACTCCGATTGGAGTCTCAGTGCGCTCGGCCAATGGGTTGGTCATGATAGCGATAACGATAATAAATGGACGATTTCAGAAGTCGGATCAGACGATGTGACTGCAGCTATATCTGCTTATAAAACACAATATATCTCTTCGCTTGCAACTGTCGATGTGACAAGCGAAGCAAACGAAAAGGTGGGCTTCCCCCTTTATAGTGTGGTCTCTGCAGCAGCTACCGCCAATGTGGCTACAGATGCATCAAAAATCTACTCAGGAGCTATTCCTGTATCGGCTATAACGCTGAAAACTCCTACCTCTGCCTCAGGCTTGTTTAAAATCAAGAATGTAGGAACAGGCAAATATCTCTTCCAAGAGGAGAATGCCAAGAATGTAACCTTTATGAATGATGGTGGAGATAATGCCAAGTATTATTGGAAGGTTTCTTTCGATGGCAATAATGCTACTGTCACTGGTGCTATGGGTAAGGCTCCGGCAAAGGGCGCGCAAAATAAGGTGTACAATGATGTAGTTGCTGATTACTTGACCACTATCAATCTCAGAGGAGCTTCTACTAGTAGCGGAAAATACACAGAGAATAACTTCTTGTGGCCTAATGTTCATAGTACGAATCAAACATACTATACTAAGAACAATGCAGCTTATAACTCTGCTAATAATCCTTTGTTCCTCACCACATACTCTGCGGAGGGCGTTGCCAATCAGTATACATTTGAAGCTGTAGCCCTCACTGGTGAAGAGAAATTATATAATGTAAGCTTCGAGGGTGTTCCCAATGGGACTACTGCATCTGTGACCATTAACGACGAATCGTATGCAGGTTGTCCTACAGTATATAACGGTGGTTTCTTTGTGCTTTCAGATGCTTCTACAAAAACATTTACGGCAAGTACCATTCATGCTACCAATTCTACTGTAACTGTAGAAGGTCAGACCATAAAGGTGGTTTATACAACCGACTACAATGTGCTTCTTGCTGAAGAAGTAGTTCTAGCTAAGGCTCTCCTTGCTAAGACTGGTATCGGTACACCCACTGATGGAAGTGAGGCTCGTGCTAACCTGCAAGCAGCCATTACAATTGCAGAGGGAAAAACTACAGGAGCTACGGAAGCAGACCTTAATACACTCAAGGCAGCCGAAGCTACTTATAGTGCCGCCGAACTGCAGCTTCCTGAAGATGGTAAGGCTTACAAGCCCTATGTGCTTCTGAGCAATGGTAACAAGGTATATGCTAATACAAATGGCAACCAAGTATTCGTTGTTCAGAAAGTAAATGATACTTATCGCTTGGTTAGCTCATTGGGGAATGGTAATGTTGTGAGTGAAAACAACAAAACAGAATTTACAATTGGTACAACAAATCGTTTGGAGTTTGGTGCACTCACGCTGACTTATAATAGTAACGTCGCTGTGTGTATCAATGCTGCAGGAACAAGTTATAACCACTACACCGGTGGTGGTCATAAGGCTACGGATTGGTCTACCGAATGGTACTTTGAGCCCGCAGAGTTCGCTGGTCATGCTGTCACCTTTACAGCGAGCAATGATGGTCAAAACTACGCTACTCTTAACTTGCCCTATGCTTCTAAACTTCCTGAAGGCGTAACTGCTTACAAAGGAAATGTTTCTGGTAATGAAGTAACTCTTACTGAATACAAGCATGCAGGTGAAGTGCTTCCCGCCAATACCCCCGTGTTGCTCACAGCAACAGAGGCTTCTTCTTCTTACAACTTTGCTCCTGCCGCTTACCAGGCAGCTGAAGAAACTGGCTTCCAGGGTACGCTTGCCGCTACAGCCGTGACCGCAAACAATGCTTATATCTTAGCTAAGAAAGGCGAAGAAGTAAAGTTCTATCTCCTCAATTCAGAAAGCAACACGGTGAATGCCAACAAGGCTTACATCGTGGTAAGTGAAGGTAAAGCTCAGGCTATTAGCTTCAACTTTGGCACTACAACGGGCATCCACGCTGCTACAGCCGATGCAGCAACTGTTGCTCCTGTGTTCGATCTCACCGGTCGTCGCGTAGTGAAAGTTGTGAAGGGTGGTCTCTATATCCAAAATGGTAAGAAATTTATTGTAAAGTAATCCACGTAAAAGAAATGTACACAGATATGAAAAAGATATATATTGCCCCTGCATCCACCGTGGTAACCTTGTTTGCTGATGAGGATGTAATGCTTGCTCTTAGCGGAACAAAGGCTGATGGAACGGACGCTCTTTCAAATGGAAAAGAAGGGTGGAACAGCGCCGACTGGGATACTACCGAAGATGAGGAATAATTCCTCACGATAGATTGATAAATAATGAATGAAGGAGGCTGCGCGAAGTGATTCACGCAGCCTCTTGCTTGTGTATGCCTCACACTAAAAGAATAGAGCCTCTCTCTTTTTTGTCAAATTGTTCAACTGCAATTTGAAAGTATCTCCCCCCTGCCCCCTCCCCAGTCGGGGAGGGGGCAGGGGGAGAGTTTTTATCTCTTACAGAGTCGATTGACATCCTCGTCAAACGTGTCGCGCTGCTTGGCGCGGTTCTTTATCGCCGTCTTGTAGTTATAGATAGTTTGGGTAGAGTAGAAGAGTAGGGTAGCAATCTCTTGACTATTCGTCACGCCGAGGCGCATCAAGGCATAGATGCGTAAGTCAGTGGTCAGCGCATGCTCTGAAGGAGGCGTAATTTGCGCATCATCGCGCAGTAAGGCATTGAGTTGACACACAAAGTCGGGGTAGAGCAACGTAAAGGCGCGGTCGAAGCGATTGTAAAAGGAGTTCGCTTCTTCCTCTTGAATGCGTAAACGGCTGATTTTTGACAACAAATCGTCCGTCTTGCCCGCCTTAATGCTGCGCATGACCAGTTTGCGCAAGTTGTCCAACTTACTAATATAGATAGCACTGAGATCGAGAAAGAGGCGTAGATAGGTTTCTCGTCGTTGGTTTGTTTCATTAAGCTGTTGGTTGAGTTCAGCCAGCAGCTTATTTTGTGCATGCAGTTGTAGACGGCGGTGGTTTAACTTCTTGTTCTGTTTGAGTGCAAACACAATCATGCCCCCAAGTAGTAAAGCCAAAATGCTTACCCCACCTAAGCCCCAATAAAGTAACGTGGTGCGGCGGTTAATCTGCGATTGATAGGCCGCTACGATTTTAGGCAATATATGAGAAATCTCAAGCATGCGCAAGCGATTGTTGTAGAACTGCGCGTCCTCCATCGAGCAGTAGATGTACTTCACAGCGCGGCTGGAGTATCGTTCGTCCTTTTCATACAAGTAGAGCGAAAGCTCTTGCAAGGCTAAGTTCTCTTTAAGTGGACATACCTGGTCAGAAATGCCCGCTTCCACCATGTAATGTTCGTATAAGTCCCAACGGTGGAGCATCTTATAGCCGCGCGCCAAGGCATAGGCCGATGAGGCGTAAAGGCGATTGTTTACCCCTACTTGGTGCAGCACACGGTGGTAGTACCGCATAGCCAATTCGTGCTGATTTTCGTAGAAAGCCGCTTCGCCATGAAGGTAGTGATACATAGCACTGCCGCGTGGCGTATGTGCTATGGCTTGCAAGAGATACTGCAAGCGCAATGCGTTCATCTGTGGGGCAAACTCTCGGTCGTTGCAATAGGCTGACCAAAAGTTGTAGAGCCACGACATGGAATAGTAATAGTTAAACTTTACCTGATCGGGCAGTGAGTCGGGACGTATGCTCTTGAGTATGGCTTCTGCTTGACTGTAATAGCCACTTGTGGCTAAGAGCAGTCCGCGATGAATGCGGAAATTGTCGATGAAAATGCTATTTTTTGTTTCATAAGCCAAGTCTAATCCCCGTTTTACATACACCATAGCCGAATCAAATCGAAAGGTATAGTATTCTTCAAAGATGCAATTGTAAACATTCAGTCGCTCCTCATCCGTGATGGGTCGTTGTAATTGCTGCTTGATGCTGTCAATGCGGTGTTGCTTAGCGCTGACGAAGGCAGCGCGCTGCTCAACGTAGTGATCGAGTCGCGTTAAGTCGTCGAGCGTAGAGGCTTGCAGTGATAGTCCGCAGAGCCATACGAGTAGTAAAACAATGCGATGTAAGGTCATGGTGTTCACTAATTGGGTTTAAGTAGGTATTCAAAATTAGTTTATATAATCATGTTCATATCAACTAATTTTGAATACCTACTTGGAACAAAAGGTTAATACTTATTAATGCTCATTTTTTATTTGATTTTGCAAATGTAGTGATTTACTTTTAATTCAGATATATCTACTTTGCGATTTTTATTCATGCGATTTAAGGCATTGATATTCAATGAGGTGACAGCGTTGTACTGCATAAAATAATCTACTTACCATTTACTTACTATAGCGTTCTGATGTGTCGAGCCGTAATTTTGTCGTCGAAAACGCAAATACGGCGTTTTGCAATAAATGGTTTGCAAATAGCCGTTTCGACTGAAAACTCAACAAAACAAAACGTTATCCATGAAATCAGTTACCTTTAAGGCGCTTACCTCCTGTGTGTTGCTCGCCTCAACCTTACAAGCACACGCACAACAAGAGGCAGCAGGCCAAGACGGCAAAGGCGAAGAGCGCAACGTAATGTTAAATGCTGCAGATGCAAACAAGCCACGTGAGATACAGATAGGTTTGCCCAGCGAAGACGTCAATGTATATGAAAACGGCCTACCCGCCGTTTATTCATCGTCTGTTCACAAACTCTCGGCCCATTGGCGCAACGATGCCAGTCTGGGCAGTACAGGTCTACTTTCCCCTTCAGAGTCGGCTATTACAACGGGCAACATCGCTTATGCCGTTACAGGCTTTACCGACTTTGGTCAACAACAGTTCCATGGCAAGCTTAACTACCGCATGAACCACTTCGGTATGCAGAACTTCGACCTCAACTTTAACGGTGGAATCGGCAAAAATTGGCTCTATAACGCAGGAACGTATCAAAACTTCGACCCCGGTTCGTTCAAACTCCAATTTACCGATTATGCCGACCGCACGCAGATCTATCATGCAGGTCTTACACGCATATTGGGCGAGGGCAAGGGCTACATCTCATTACAGTATAAGCATGCCAATAGCAAGAACCCAGGCAACTTTGCCAATGCAGCACCATTCATTTACGTAGGTGATGGATCTATCAAGAAGGTGAATGGCTTCGACCCTGGGCGCGACTCTTATGTGCCACGTAATGGGGCTTATACCTACACCGACATTATGAATGGCCAACAGAAGACGTGGAACTTCAATAAGGGCAGTGAAAACCGCTCACATGAGGTGGCTCTCCTCTCTAACTATCGTTTCGATAACGGGCTGCAGTGGAAGTTTGATGCCAAGTTTATGTACGTGCCCGTCGCCAATTATGTCGATTTCGGTGGTAGCACCATTAGTAAAGTAACAGCGGCTGATGGCTATACCCTCGATGAAAACGGCCAAAATCCGTATGAAGGACTCATTGAAGGCCGTCGCACGTGGTTACACTTCGGCAAGGTGACAAGTGGTATGTTCACCACCGAACTCAATAAGCAGTTTGGCCGTCATGCCGTTCGTCTCGGCCTTAATGAATGGTATTATCACTTGAATTATCATTCATCGTCATTGCAGTGGACAGGTACAGTTGAACGCTATCCGCAGGTGCTTTATGGTATGGCAACCGACCCAACAGACCCCACACAGACGGCTAAGCGCACACAATTCTATGGCTTTAACGAACTCAGTCCAGAGTACACGGTAGGTTCGGAAAATAAGTTGGCCGTTTACTTGACGGATAATTGGAAGATCAACAAGAAGCTAAACCTCTACTATGGTGGTCGCTTAGAGTACTATCGTATGTCGGCCGACCAAATAGCTCAGTCGCGTTTCTCTGGGTTCCATATTGGCGACTTTAATACCTATAATCGCGATGAAAACGGCCAAATCGTAAGCACAGCACATAGTATCCACCCTGCCAATGTCACAAAGAATAAGTTGAACTATGCAGCTACTGCCCAACTTACTTATGATGTGGTAGGTGGCTTTGGTGTCATGGCCGACGGAACGATCGCAACGCGTTTCCCACGTATCAGCGACTATGCAGGCACCGGTCCAACGGCTGAGCAGTACAAGCGCGTGACGATACCTTTGGTGCGTGGTGGTATCTATTACAAAAACAAATGGTTAGACCTCTCGTCAATGGTCACTTACATTGCGAAGTCGAACAATATCGACCAGCAAAACCTGACCAAACCTGGTACGAGTGAGGGTAAGACCGTATTGCTTATCTACAATATTCAGACTTTAGGTTGGACCACTACGGCCGAGATTAAGCCTTTCAAGAACTTCTCATTGCACGCGCTCTTCACTTATCAGAAGCCAGTGTATAAGAACTACAATGCCAGCGTAACGTTTAGCGACGGTCAACAGATGTCGGTGAATGCGAACAATATGATTGTAAAGGAAATCCCACAAATCCTTATCGAGCTCGACCCGAAGTATAACATCACGAAGGACTTGAACGTTTGGCTCTCATTCCGCTACTTTGGTAAGACTTACGCCAACCTCCAAGAGGCGCTCTACTTTAATGGCCACTGGGAAACGTTCGGTGGTATCAATTGGAACGTCAACAAGCGTCTCTCACTCGGAGCCAGCGTAGTTAACTTCCTAAACCAAAAGGGAGCGAAGGGTACAATCAGTGGCTCTGAGCTCATTAAGAAGGAAGATGCTGGACAATACGCAGGTAAGTATATGAGCGGTAGTTACCTCCGTCCATTAACCTTTGAGTTTAGCGCAAGCTTTAAGTTTTAGTTCTTTAGTTGACGAGTAATTGAGTTAACGAGTTGACAAGTTGACGGGTAAGTTTGCTTTGCTTACCCCTATAAAAGAACAAGAGTAACTTACCTGTTCACTCGTCAACTTGTCAACAAAAAAATATAAAAAAGCTATGAACATCATACAGCAACTCGGCCGTCCAGCTATCGCATTGATGGCTATGGCTATGGCCACAACGGCCGTTGACGCACAAACAGTGCGCGTAAGTACAAACAATACTGACCTCGTGTTGAAGGTTTCGCCCAAAGGTCGTCTTTATCAAGTATACTTTGGCGATAAACTGAAGAACGCCGCCGATTACGACAACCTCACTTGGAACACCTATGCTGCCTCAGACGGCGCAGTAAGTACGCGCGGCCATGAAGTCTATGCAGGGTCGGGCAACGAAGACTATTTTGAACCCGCTGTGGCTATTACCCATGCTGACGGCAACATGACCACCTACCTTTATTATAAAGGCGTAGAGACAAAGGCCATTGAAGGTGGAACGGAAACGATCATCACCTTGCAGGACAATAAATACCCTGACACCGTAAAGTTGCACTATGCCGCTTACGACAAGGAGAACGTGATCAAGGCTTGGACGGAGATAAGCCATAACGAGAAGAATCCTGTAACCTTGTGGCGCTATAGTAGCACGATGCTTTACTTTGACGCTTCCAAGTACTTCTTGACCTCTTACCATAGCGATTGGGCAAGGGAAGGACAACCCGAAACGGTACAACTTACCGCAGGAAAAAAGATAATTGACACGAAGTTGGGCACACGTGCTGCCATGCACACGGAACCCTTCTTTGAACTTGGACTGAACGAACCCGCCAAGGAGAATGAAGGCAACGTTGTGCTCGGTACGATTGGTTGGACGGGTAACTTCCGCTTCACCTTTGAGGTGGACAACGTAGGCGGATTGCGCGTCATTCCAGCTATCAATCCGTATGCCAGCGACTATAAACTCCGTGCTGGTGAGACATTCACTACCCCAGAGTTTATCTTCACCACCAGCAGTACTGGCGTAGGGCAAGCCAGCCGCAACCTTCACGACTGGGCACGCCGTTACCAAGTCAACATGGGTATGGGCGACCGCTTGAGCTTGCTCAACAACTGGGAGAATACAGGTTTCGACTTCGATCAAAAGAGCCTGGCAGAACTGATGAAAGATGCCAAGGACTTAGGCGTTGACATGTTCTTGCTCGACGATGGTTGGTTTGCGAATAAATATCCGCGTAAGGACGACCATGCCGGCTTAGGCGACTGGGACGTAACGCATAGCAAACTGCCTGAAGGTATTCCCGGTCTCGTACGCGATGCCAAGGCAGCAGGCGTGAAGTTTGGCATTTGGGTAGAACCCGAAATGGTCAATCCCAAGAGCGAACTCTTTGAGAAGCACCCCGACTGGGTCATTCAGCAGCCCAACCGCGAGACGTATTACTATCGCAACCAATTGGTGTTGGACATTTCCAACCCCAAGGTGCAAGACTACGTGTTTGGCGTAGTAGACCGCATCATGACCGAAAATCCCGATGTAGCTTACTTTAAGTGGGACTGCAATAGTCCTATCACCAACATCTACTCGCCCTATCACAAGGCCAACCAAGGCAATACCTACATTGACCACGTGCGCGGTGTCTACAACGTAATGAGCCGCATTAAGGCCAAATATCCTAACTTGCCCATGATGCTCTGTTCGGGTGGTGGCGGCCGTATGGACTATGAAGCGCTGAAGTACTTTACCGAGTTCTGGTGCTCAGACGATACGGATCCCTACGAACGTCTCTACATTCAATGGAGCTTGTCAAAGTTCTTCCCAGCCAAAACGATGGGCTCGCACGTAACGAACTGGAACAAAAATACTTCTGTAAAGTTCCGTACTGACGTATGCAGTTCTTGCAAGTTGGGCTTCGACATCGACCTCAAGCCTTTGAAGGGAACAGATGATTACACCTTCGTACAACAAGCTGTGAAGAATTGGTCACGTTTGAAACCCGTCATTCTTGACGGCGACCAATATCGCCTCGTTTCGCCTTACGAAACGGACCATAGTGCTTTGAACTACGTGTCGAAGGATAAGAGCCACGCTGTACTCTTTGCCTACAATCTCCACCCCCGCTACAAGGAGCCACGCCTCTTGAAGGTGCGCATGCAAGGTCTTGACCCCCAACGTCAATATACGGTAGAGGAGATCAACCTTATGCCTGGCACACAGTCAACTTTCGACTTTAATGGCAAGCGCTTTAGTGGCGACTACTTGATGAAGGTAGGATTAGACGTGCTTACTCCCGATGAGGGCACAAGCCACGTATTCGAATTGAAATAGTGATTTTAAGGTAACATAGAAAGATTGTCGTGCATTAGGGTAACAAAATATAGACAATCGTGTAAGAAATGAGTGTGAACGATGAATACGTGCATTTTTCTCAAAAATGCACGTATTCATCGTTCTTTTTTAGTTCGTTTCTACAAAAACTTCTACAAGCGAATCAGCGGATTACGCTATAAAACCCTTACGTGTTTTTACCGCCGAAGATTTTTGTTTCATGTTTCATTTTTAGTGTATAAACTATTGATAATCAATGTGTTAATCCGCTGAAACATAGCAGTCCGATGTTTCACTTTTAGTTTCATAGTTTCACTTTTCATTAGGAGGGGAAAATAGCGCATTGACTACAAAGAAAAAAACACTGTGGGAGCGATTCAAAAACACTGTGGGAGCGATTTAAAAACACTGAGGGAGCGATTCAAAAACACTGAGGGAGCGTGATTGCGCTCCCTCAGTGTTTTTTTATCTGTTCCAGTACGTTGCAAAAGTGAAACATAAGTGAAACATAAATGAAACATTCAACGTATATGTTTCATATTATCAACACCTTGATATTCAAAATGTTACAAACATAAATGAAACATGAAAGTTAAAATGCCCCTTTTAATTACGTATATATAGAAAAATCGGTATACCGCAATTTAACGCCCTTTTTTGTTTGTGGGCGACGCGTCCTCACTTGGGGGCGACGCGTCCTCGAGGCTGCTGATAAAATAGCGGTTTATAGAGTTAAAGTCTTCCTTTTCGAGCTT
>ERZ1026852.308-NODE-308-length-32939-cov-28.059421_pt1 | contig 32939 bp, 29 predicted proteins | sample MGYA00380156_ERZ1026852 | MGnify/ENA primary metagenome ERZ1026852 (study PRJEB33269, sample SAMEA4719792) | human gut metagenome | biome: human-associated habitat; feature: organic feature; material: feces | place: Cameroon | collected 2013-10 ...
AATGACTCCACAGCAATGTTAAGAACATGGGGAGTAGCCATTCTTTGTAAACAAGGGGATGCTTCCAACGGCGGAACTTGAATGTGAGGATGGGAACATTCCATCCAATACTCTCTTGTCTATTGGGCGCAAGTCTTGATAGGTGCATCTGTAAAGAAAGTACCTTGGGAGTTTACCAAATCTCCCAAGGATTTTTTGAAGACTTTATTTCTCAACACCTTTTCTTATATAGTGTAGAACTCCTACGATATCTGTTATTACTGAAATAGCTCCCTAAGGAGTAGGTATAGCTAAGCCTTCAACATTCCTAAGCTATCTGCCACTTTCTTCAGACTATCTTCAAACGACACAAGTTGATAGTCAAAGTCCTCTTTGCTCATGCTTTGATCATAATAATATGTAGCAAACATCTTGTTGATAGGTTGTAGAAAGAAAGAGCCAAGCCATACAAAAGGATTAAACAATCGAGTAATCCAAACATTATGTCCCGCTGCTTTCGCAAAGAAACGTATTATCTCCACAGTATCAGCCTGTTCACGATTCTGCGGATAGAACGTGCCTCTCAATTCACGCAACACAGCTTGTTTCACAAACTCAGCCAAGTTGTCGATATACAGCATCGAACGTTTGTTATGCCAGCAAGGGAATACAGGCACCTTGCATGCCAACTTAGCCAATCTTGGGAAATTTCCTTTTGCATTAGGTCCATATATCATGCAAGGACGCAGTATACAAACTTTGAAGTCATCCGATTCCAACTTATGCAAACCAATTTCTGCCTGAAGTTTCGAGTCGCCATAGAATCCATTAGGATTTGGCTTAGTGTCTTTGGTCAACACCTCGCTCTTGAGCGACTGACTCTCATGGAAAACAATCTGGCTTGACATAAAGATGAATTGCTTCACGCCACGCTCCTTAGCATGTTTTGCCACCTCAATAGTAAAGTCTCTATTCACCTTATAGTAAAGTGGTTCCATCTTTGGGTCGGCATTCACATGCGCTATGCCAGCCACATGAAACACAACATCATACAGCGAATAATCAGCTTTCTTCCAATTATCCCCCATAGTGTCCACTGCATCAATCTCAAATTCTCCAGGAGTTGATGCCAACATATATTTACGCACACTCTCACCTACGTAAGAGCCTGCACCTGTAATCAGTATTCTTTTCATTTCTTTCCTAACAATTCATTATATATATTAAGGTGTCTCTCCTTCACAATCTCAATATCAAAATATTTTTCAGCATACTTACGGCTTGCCTGTCCCATGCTCTTTCTTAGTTCTGCATTGCCGATAAGCAAATCCAGTTTCTCTGTCAGAGCATCCACATCTTTTGGTTTTATCAAGAATCCGTTCTCACCATCCACAACGGTTTCCTTACAACCTACAGAATTGCTTGTAATGATAGGTCGGCCAATAGCGTCAGCCTCAATAAGGCTTTTGGGCAAGCCTTCCATGTAATATGATGGGAAAGCAACGATATGGCTCTGCTTCAACAAGTCGCGCACATCAGTTCTGTAACCTAACCACTTAATATACTTACCATCACACACAGCATCAAGCTGTTCCTTAGTGATAGCGCCAGGATGGTCGTCCAATCCGCCTACTAAAAGAAACTCTGCTACATCACCATATTTCGGGCGCAATCTCTCAGCAGCCTCTGTCAACAGAAATATACCCTTCTCCACAATCATGCGGGCAGTAAGAATCACCTTAACCTTACCCTCTTTAGGTTCCTCTGTATAACAATAATCCTTCAAGTCCACTCCAGATCCTTTTATAAAGCGTCCTTGCTCGTGCTTGATAATACCATGTTTCACATATAGTCTCCAGTCGTCGTCATTTTGGAATATGCAAAGCAAGTTTGGTCTGTTATGCGAGAATTTCAGCACTTTAGGCATTACCTTGCTCAGCAGTCCCTTGTTGTCCTCTGCAAAGAATCCTCCAAGTCCGCTAATAGCATTCACCACACCTTTCACCTTACTGAATTTGGCTGCCAGCGTACCCCAAAGAATTGTCTTCATTCCCACATGATGAACCACGTCAGGACGCTCTTTCGAATAAAGGTTATACAGGAATCTCAAAGTCTTCAATTCCTCCATAATGTTCATTCCACTTCTACTCATAGGCAGGTTTATCACCTTCAAACCATTCTCTTTTATAACGTGCATTTTACCTGTATCGGCAGTAACAATCGTTATATCCCATCCTGCATCCTTTGCAGCCAACGCCACAGGTAGTCTATGTGATAGGAAAAACCAATCCACATTCACCACCATAAACAGTTTCTTCTGTCTCATGTCTTATGTTTTGTTTATATTTTTCTTCTTTATGTTTTTCCATATTCTGTGATAAACCAGCCATATAGGAGTCCAAACAACCTCCGAAGGATAGTGCATCAACAAATGCGCCCCATGCCTGGCCATCATCTTCATTTTGCTGTTGCCTTTATATCTCTTGTCTTCTTTTCCGAAGTTTCCTGTCTGTTCTATTTCCGACAATAAGAAACGTCCTTCTTTTTCATTTAGTGGACAAAGCAAATAATCCATTGACAATCCCAAGCATTCATGCAGCACCCACATCACGGCACCAGCAAATCTTTTCATCCTCAACTCCTCAAGCAAGCACATAGCCTCAGCCTTTTCCTTCTCGCTTGTCTTGTCTGCTTTAAGCACAAAAAAGTAGTCCATCACTTGTCTAAGACCAACACCCTCAAACAAGAAATGTCTGTAAATATGAGTTAGGATAAAAACTCTGTTGAAACTTGCTGGAGGCACAGCAAATCCCTTGTCTGTCAGAATAAAAGAATCTGGAGCAAAACTGTTACACCATTTTTGCAGTTTTCTATTGTCACAAAGGTTACGCATCAATGTAGGGCGGAAATGCAACTCCACTTCCGTTTCCTTGTATATGTCGTAGTGAAATCTATGATATGCAAAATCATCTGAAGGACAAGTGTTTTGAATATAAGTGTTCACCTTATCAAAACCACCTTTTACCCACATGTCTATATCACCGCTCTGTCTTAATATCGCCAGTTCTCCATATAGCAATGCTATGCCTTGACCTTTTAACAAAGCAGCATCAAGACCCGCAAGTCTCAGCTTTTGCCACATATCAGCTGAAAGCCTATCCATAAGCTCGTTACGCTGTTGAATCTGTGCTGTATTCGACAACCATTTCATAAACAACGTAGATGGAAGCGCTTCAATACATCTACTTCCTTCTTTGCGCAACTTTTGTATTCCAGCAAAACAGACTCCTATTAGAGTTTGCTTTGCAGCAAGATTGAATAGTTGATTCCATTCTATAGCCGATGGCGAATAAGGCAACTCGCTTTTAGTTCCAAGAGCAATCTTTATTAAATCAAATAACAAATCCATCAATCAACGTCCTTTTTCTGTTCCAACCATTTCTCTGCCACATCTTTGTAATCAATCTTATCTTCTACCAACCAATTCTTTACAAATTCAGGATTATTGCTGTTAGGCAGAGGCTTAGCAGTATTCATTCTTGCCACAACTGGAGTTCTTACGCAATCGCCCATAATGATTGCATGTTGTTGCGGAAGGGTTGGAAGCTGATTCAGAATCTCAGAGTTTGCTGATGAAACAAGTTTACGAATATACACTTGGTCATCGGGATTTTGAATTCTATGCACTATAAAGCTGTTGCATTGTGACAAAACCGTCTTTGATAGTTCAGAAGGGCGCTGACTCGAAATCAGCAACGAGAGTCCATACTTTCTTCCCTCACGAGCTATTCTCTCAAAAACCTTTCTTGATATGGATTCTCTATCTTTTCTGTTTATCTCAGGTATATAGTTCTGTGCTTCTTCCAACGCAATGACGACAGGCATACTACCACGCTTATCTTTGTCAAATCTTGAAAGGAATTCCAAAATGATTCTTCCAATAAGACCTGTAATGGTTTCAAGTACTTGGAAAGGAAGAAGCGACATATCAATGATTGTTATTTGACTGTTTACTTTATTTCCTTCACTATTACCAAAATAATCATCATAAATTGTCTTCCCGTCACCATCTTTTGTATAGACATCACAATAATCTCCAAGTATATACGCTAAGAACTTCACCAACACATTTTCTATTTCCTTTGGCTTGTCCAACAAGAGTGGTTGTGCCAATCTAATGTCATCTACAAATGATTGCATTCTCAGTTTCAAGGTTGAAACATATTCATTCAATTTGTCTTGTGATGCTGCGGATTCCTTGATTGCATAATCAAAACATGATGACAAAAGCAAATTAAAGTCATAATATAATGGTATGTCAATATTGCGGTTCTCTGAAGAAGCAACCTCTACCATTGTTTTTTGATATTCATCTAATGATGCCGTAATAGATTCTACAACTTTATTTACTAACTTCTGTTCATAACTTCCTTTTATAAATTCTCCACTCTTATAAACCTTATTGGGTCCTTTTTGAGTCATTAATGAAGCCAAATTTGTGTTGATTTCTGTAACATCAAAATCTGTTGCTCGTTTATCTTGTAATTCCTTGAAAGCCTCTAAAAGTGATTCTACATCTTCTATTATAGCAGCCTTAGCTTTATATCCACCAGAATTCAAATTTTCAATCAGATTCTTGAGGCTATTGATATATAATTTAGGTATACATTTTTTTGATTCTTCTTTTAGCTTACTCTTAGCCAAACCTAATGCCCTTTTCAACACTGGACCTTGTGTGCCAGAAGTCGGTTCAAACAGATAGTCCATATCATCATAATTCATAAACCAATATGGAACTTTTAGTCCTTCGTCGTTTATCCAAAATGGATTAACTTTATACTGAGCATCAATATTAAATGCATCCTTGTATTCACCATTTGTGTCAAATATCACAATGTGGGCATTCTTCAAATGTTGTCCATTATACTGAAATTTGAAAAGACTCTGCAATATTGCAGTCAAAGTGCAAGACTTTCCCGAACCTGTATTTCCTAATATGGCGACATGCTTACCGAACATACGGTCAGGATTTATTTTTACTTGAAAATCGGGAAAGGCAGGAGAACTACCTATAGGCAAATAAAAATCTTCCTTGAAATCTATTTTCTCAGCATTTTCCTTTTGGTCAAAAATGATGTTTAGATCATCACGTGTTACATACCATACAGGATTGTCCAATATCGGATAGTTGTACACACCTTGAATGTATTTTTCTCCATATATCGTACCAACCATGGTAGCTGACAAATACCTACTTGATTCCGTCAAGAATATAGCACCAGAGGACTTTGTCAAGTCGGTTTCTTCCCTCGTCATTACGCGATTCACCATTGCCACAATACGTTCTACTCCTACGGGTATGATGATGTAAGAGTTTATACGAGCTACTGGATATATTTCTTCATATCCGCTCTTATACAGACTCTTCAAGTCATCATCCAAGCGGACATAGACAGACAGGCTATCTACAGTAACAATCCTACCTATGTTTCTTTCATTTGCCATATTAGTCAGCTTTTGATAAGAGGGCGTTCAATGTATCTGCCACACTATCGCTTGATGAAGTGTCAAGAAAGTCAGGCATTAATGTGTCAGCAAGTGTCAGGAAGTCACCAAAGAAATCTCCTTCCAAAATAATGATTCTTGGATCGTTCAAATCTTTCAGTCTTTTTATTTCTTTCGATCCTCTCGTTCCATTAAAATCCACTATAATAAGAGTAAACGAAGGATTAGACAGTGCCTGATAAATGATATCATTAAAATGCTCGTCACAGAATGAGTAACCCACAGTGAAGAGTACCGATTGGGGTTGTGACGTACAATAAGCGAAGTGTCGGAACAATTCCGAGTAAGGCAAATCAAGTGTATAACTTTTCTTTACCGCTGTCGGATAAACCATCAGATTTCCATAGTTAAAATCACCACCTTCTTTTGCCTTACGCTTTATCAACTCTATCGGCATCTCCTCTATTCCATAAATATTGTTGGATGAATGATTATTGTCAGCTACCCAACTAATAGAACCATGAAGTTTAAAGTAGCGGACTACTTTTTCTATCCTTTGCACTTTTCCAGCGGTAGTGCTACCAGGATAGAATATGTCATAGTTGAATGTCTCAGGCTTAAAGTAGCGATGATGAAACCCTGAAAATCCATCAATATATTTTATACCAAGATTGTCGAAAGCATATTCAAACGCCAAGTCATAGTTACTTGTAAATATATTGGCTCTCTGAAGGTTTAAGGGGCGTTGCATTAACGATTTCAGAAACTTTTCATGAAAGATATACTTATCTTTTGCAAATGCATCCTTAAAATTTTTCCTTTCAATACGATCCAAATCCCTCTGATTTGTTTCACGTTCATGAACGTCACATATATGAAACAGAGAGGCTTTTAAAGAATTTATAAGTTTATACACACGTTCAAAACCTTTCTTATCATTCTCTGCATTTTTCTGATAAGAAATAGCCGTTAGGTAGTTAAGCAACAGCTCAAACATCACACATATTTCTCCATAATGCTTCTCTGGTGCATCATCTTCGTCTTCTTTTACTTCTACTTTTTTATAGTCACGTATATAGGTGCCATCATATATTACATCCCATCCTCTTCCGTCTTTAAACGTCTTATCTTTCTTCACGTCATTTGAATCTTTCGAGGATTTCTGCAACTGCGTAATATACTTTTTAAAGTCTTCTTTCAATTCTCTATCACCAGAGTTTGCAATATCCTCCTCTGCCTGTTTTGGAATGTTCTGAATACTGGCAGCACCAAGATGAATAGAAGAGCCAGTTCCAAAAAGGAAATTTACACTATCAAGTTGCAGATAGTTCTTTATCAACTCTCTTACCTTTCCAACAACCTTGTGCAGGTTATCATCAGATAACTCTCCGCATTCAACATCTTCCTCTGTCGATATGCCTGCCCATTGAGGTAGACGATCTACATTACCAATATATATGTGATTGATTTTAGTATTCATATCTCAATTTTTGTATCTTATTACTTTTGCAGGAACTCCTGCAGCAAGACAATTACTTGGAATGTCTATTGTGACAACAGATCCTGCTCCAATAGTTACATTATCACCAATGTGAATATTTCCAGCAATTACAACATTTGCCATTACTTCAACATTATTACCAATTATCGGTTTACCTTTAGATGTATTTCCTATCGTTGTACAATGAATACAATGAAAATTATCTCCTATCGATTCTGCATCTATTATTGTTGAATATGGATGTGCAAACCAAAAGCCACTACCTATTTTTGTTGTTGCACCAATAGTGAAGTATTTATCACCAGGACGGTACCAACTAAATAAAGCAGAAATAACGGGACCAATACGATAATAAAAGACAGTTCTATAAAACCGATTATTGTGCAGCTGATAAAGCAATTGTATCCATATTGGCAACTTGACATTAAGCTGTTTTTCTATAGCCTATAAGTCACTGTTTATTAATGCTTTCTTACCCCCCGATACAGTAAATGCTATAATATGAGGAATGTATAACCAAGAAAAACATATAGAACAAATCAACCTAAGTATGTCTCTAATTTTACGTTTATTCATAATCATTTTAGTACTTCCCTATAAACATCAGAATATTGATTGGCCATATTGTTAATATCATATTTTAATGCTCGCTTACGACAACGTTCAGACACTACGTCATAAAAATCCTTATTCTCAAGAAGAAGTTTTATGTTCTCCGCTAAATTTTCAGAATTACCTTTTTCAAAAATAATACCTGCCCCATCCACTACTTGCTTTAACCCATCTACATTTGAAGCAATTACTGGTTTACCACAAGCCATAATCTCTACTGCCGTCAATCCGAAACCCTCCCAATTAGAAGATTGTATACCTATATATGATTCAGAAATCAATTCTGCCACATCCGATCGAGCTCCAAGGAAGTGTACTCTATCCTCCACACCACATTCCTTTGCTACATGCTTGCAATGCTCCAGATTCTCTCCATTACCTACAAAACGAACTATTGTCTCTGAATCAATATTCCTCATTGCACGTATTACTGTTTCCTGATCCTTAGATGAAGCAAAACGGCTAACCATAATTAAGGATTTGGGGATGACAGTCTTCTTTATAGATGCAAATCTTTGAGTATCTACACCATTATTAATAACCACAAAACGCTCATCTTTTGACTGTAGCCATTCTTGAAGCATATCTTGAGTTTGTTGACTTATTCCTATTAATTTGGCATAACGAGAATAAATAAATATCTCGATAGGACGCATGAACCATTTATTCCTACGGTTGTTTGATGTTGAATGTTCTGTATATACCAATTTTACCTTCAACCCCCTTGCTGCCAGTGAACATAGATAAAGAGAATGTACGAGGTGTGCATGCACCACATCATACCGTATGATGATTTTACGAATCTTAAGAGCAATCATAGGATTACGGAAACTCTTTACATTAAGCGAGATGATAGGAACTCCTGCTTTTTGCACTTTCCTTGTAAAATCAGTATTTTCTGTCTTCAACACTAAAAGAGACACATCTAAGCCTTGTCGCTTTTGAATAGGCAACAAGTCAGACAACAAACGTTGTGCGCCTCCTATTTCTAATGATGATATTATATGGAGTATTTTCATCCTTTTATTCTTCTTAATGTATAATATGCAAAACCAAGTATTCGATCTTTTATATCTTTAGCACTTGCCGGTGGGAGTTCATCGAATGAAGAAAATTCATTCTTGTGTGCAGCTAAAAAATTCTCCAATAGAACAAACTCTTCTTTGGTCATAACATTCGGATGATAACAAGCACACCAATAACCAGATATTGGCATATCACGTAAACGCCCCATCTGACAAGGCACAAAAGTAAAACCATGTGAGAGATATGGCTTAGTGGCTATCATATCACTAATGTACTTTATCGGTGAGCATTTCTTTAGTGCTTTCAATGTGTTTTCATCAAACGTATGACTTGGGGCAAAAAACCATTCTGTTTTTATCCCATTTTTTTTCAAGATTGAATAACCGTCTTGAATCTTCTTACATTGAGCATCATATGAAAGACCTGCAAACTCAGAACGTTTATGAACTGGATTCATACCTCCAATTCTGGTTGTACAAACATGATTGTAACCATGAAGTGCTATTTTCCATCCCTTATGTTCCCATTCTTTGACATGATACCAAAACTCAGAATCCTCTGCATCAATGCAAGTCATAGGATCCTCATTGTTTGGAATAACGCCAACAAGTGGCTTTATTCCAAATTTATCAAGTATTTGTTCCATTTGTCCCCATTTGGTGTGATCCATTTGGGGACATGCGTCATCGAGACGTATAAGATATTTATTCATTATCTATTTTTAAAAGGTGCATAGAAGAAAGGCATAGGATCTTTACAATTCCAATAATACTTACACTTCGAGTTAAAGTATTGTTTCAGCCAACTGCATAAACCTATATTGTAATCCTTTCTATGTTTGTAATCGTTAAATTCTACAATGGCATTTATTCGTTTTGTGACAACAAGAGTTTTATTGTTCTCTTTTGAAAACGAATCGACATAATATTCTGGTAAGTTAGCTCCTGCTACAGCAAGTGCATAGGTTGTAGCATCATTTCTAAGATTAGCTTCAATAAAGTAATATTGATTGTTAGATATAATAAATTCGATACCAAATAATCCTGAATAATTCATGGTTTCAATCATTTTCTTGCACTTTTCAACAAACTTTGAAGATAATTCTTCAATAGGGCAAACAGTCGAGAATAGAGTACCACCATCAAAATCACGGTGCTTCATAATATAACCAGGAATTATCACACCTTTACTAGTTGAACATCCCAATACAACTATCTCATACTCCTTTTTGATAAACTGCTGCACAAGAACCACATCTTGTTTAGAGAACGATGAAAGACCTATTCGAAGTTCACTCTCATTATTACAGATTATAACCTTCTTACCTCCATTGATACTTTGAACTGGCTTTAACAAGCAAGGGTAAATCGTCCTCTGCAATTCACCTTTGTATTCATACGAACAAGGAGTTGTAATACCAACAGAATTTGCAAGATCAGCCTGAACCTGCTTATTCATGAAGTAAGTAGCTCTACCATCCTCGCCACAGTTAAAGAAAATGAAAAAATATTTAAGTTTACTGTAATTCTGATCAAGAACACTGCCAACTTTATCAGTACAAGCTATAACAATTGTTTTTGTATTCTCATTACTGTAATTGTTCTTAAGGATATCTATTATTTCAGACTCGTCATTAATGACGATAGTATGCTTTACATACTTTGATTTCGATATATATCCACTATTACCAACTAAAATAAGATCTATTTGACATCCAACCAAGCCCAAGCATCGGATCATACCCAAAGTATTATGATGCGTTACACCTATAACTACCACTCGTTTCATGCAGCAATCCTCCTTTCTTCACTATTATACAAGAAGGTGATTACTGCATAACAAATATGGTTTCCTGCTAATTGTTTATCTTTCCATGTGTACGGGGGGGGGGTAAAACAACCTTCTTAACCGCAAAAATAGAAGGCAACAATTTTGCTAATACTGGCTTCATATCATTCAACTTTATCAAGCTAAACGCCTTTGTCTTTAAAATTTCGGATACAGATTTTATAAATGACTGTCGACGTAAGGTGTATTTAATATAATTTATTTCATTCATACAATAAGTCTGTTCCCTTTTATATGAGTGGGGCATTTTTGAAATATCTTTCCCCTTTGCAGACATTACCCACAATGCAGGAATATTTACCCCTGCCTGAGTGGTACAATAGATAGTTCCATCATTTCGCAAATTAATCTCTAGGAAATATGCTTTATCCTCGGTAATCATAAATTCCATTGAAAAAACGCCATGATAATCCAATTTATCCAAAAATATTTTGATATTATTAAAGCCTCCAAGTTGCGAAGGTATATATTCAGAACAGTAAGCAAATGACATCATTCCCATATTACTTGTATCAGAGCAAGTGTGAATTTTCCTTAATCCACCAGGAATTATAATATCACCATTTGGTGTACGTACTCCATATACTAAATATTCATATTTTGGACGAATATACTCTTGCAGTAATACATTCTTACAATTAGCTTTTATATCTAAGATAGAAGCTTTTAATTCCTCGGCTGACCTGCATATTCTAAAATTTTTCTTGGAAGCAACAGCTGACATCTCAGGTTTTAACAAACAAGGATAAGTAATGCCGTTAAACTGCAAATCATCTTCTAATGAAAATGTTCTTGTATATGGTATAGTTAATCCCGATGCTAAAGCTTGTTGCAACATATGCCCTTTATCCATCCAATGAAGAATCAAACCTCCTTTATTATTACATTCATGAAGAATATATTTATGAGATAAGACTTCGAAATTTTCATCAAGAAAAGCAGCAGATTCATCTCCACTAGCTATTACAGGTAACTTATCCTTCGACTTAATTGTCGATTGCATTAATACAAGAGCTTCATCGAACGAAGATACTATATAACAATCCTTACAATATCTAGAAGCACCTACAAAACTGCTTGCTTTCTTCCCTATGATTATGCAAACAGGAGATAGGTGTGCCATTCCAAGTGAACGAACAAGCCACAAGGTATTATAGTGGTCTGCTCCTATAACAATTGAATCTATTTTTCTATCCATTTTCTAATACTATTACATTTATAGAGTAATTTTTTATATCACGTTTTGATAATTCCATTCTCAATACTTCCGTATCCTTACAATACAAATGCAATGAAGCTTTAGGTATTTTTCTTTCTATAAGAGTATATGTATCAAGCATGGAACCACATCTTTGCTTTTACAAAGTAAATACTTGTGATAGTAAAGATGAGGTCTGGATTTTTATATCATCTAAACTAAACACTGTATGCATCTCAAACTCTCTCATTGTTTATTAATATATGGGGCATTTCTTTTAACATTCTATTATCTTCTTCCAGAATACAAGTCCTAGAATTCTGTGAGTTTTTTACATCTATTGTTTTAATTAAATATGCAAAAGATTCAGGATCATCATTTGGAGCAAAATAAAGATATTTATTATAACTACTATGTTTTAAAACATCATTATCTGTTGTTAACACTAATAATCCATTACTTAAATATGATGTTATTTTAGAAGGGAAACAAGCCATCTGAAAACCTTTGCTACTTGATAGAGGACAAATGCCTATATGACATGATTGTAAGAACGAAATATATTCTTGTCCACGTTTAAGCCCATTATATTGTACTAGACAACTACTCGTTTTATTAATTTCGCTAATTAAAAATTTAAGAGATTCTATATCCTCATTATTACCATATCCAATAATATGAATAATAAATCTTTCATCTAAAAACTTTGCAATTTTAGCACTTTTAAATGCGACTTTCTCTTTTTCAATTAATCCCGCATACACTAAATGTATTTTACCATCATCCTTCTTTTTAGATATTATTTCTGGAACAAAATAACTTCCATTAGCTATTACAAATGGTTTTTTATTCATATTGCATTTTTCTTCAAGTTGACTGGAAGCAAATATGAAGCTATTTGCTTTTTCTATTATAGCTTTTTCTAAAAAAGCTCGCCATCCAACTCCAGACTTTAAGCTAAGTGCAGAATAAAATTCCTCTACTTCGAGAATATAATTAAACCGTTTTATAAAACTAGCAATAATATAAATCGGAATATTCTGAACTCCATGATAAATCATTATGGTTTCATTTTTCTTACAACGAAAAAGCAAATAATATAACAACCAAATCATAGAACTAAGCATAGATAAAATCTTGGTAACCCTGTTATTCCAGCCTAAAGAGAAACCAGATATAACAGTCACATGTTCATTCAATCTATCAGTCCTTTGTTTCGAAAACTTTCTTGCATAAGATGCAGAAATAACTTCCACATCGTGACCTAAACGATTTAGCACACTAAATACATAACTTGCTTTGTCGCATGCAGAAAGGGCATAGTAACGCCCCTCATTATTATTAATAGGGACATAAAATTGACAAATATATTTCATATTTAATAGTTAAAAAATGTTCTATATTCGATAAAGTTTAAATCTGAGTTTGAAAATTCTAAAAAGAATGCAAAATAAGAGTATATTGTTATAAGAACTGTAATTAGTATTGAAATAATTCTATACCTCCTTATTGCTATGTGTTCGTATACTATAGGAATTGTTGCAATCGTATATATAGTATAGTACATTGTCAGTCTTAAAACTAGGGCATTTATTTGGGAAAATGGAGCTAGAAGATAACCAATATTGGCCAATATGATGAGCCTTTTTTCATAATTTGAAAATTTATTTCTATAAAGCATAAATAAAGAAAGTACAAAAGGTATATTTATAAGCATATAACCTAATCCAAATCCCGTTGAGCCATCCCATTTGCTTCTCTGTGTTAAATAATCACCGATATCTCCCATTGTCGCTACATATCCTAATACTTCTTGCATAAATTCCTTATTTATAAAAAAAACAACAAACAAAAATAAAAAGGATAGTGAATACATTTTATTATATTTAACTGGTAAATATCCCCATAATACGAAGGGTAACAACATGAAAGCCGAAGTATGAATTGTAATAGCAAGGATTATAATCAGCAACGATAATAAAATCTTTTTATTACATATAAACCTCCAACTCAACAAAAATAGTGCCATTGCCAAAGATTGCCGCAACATTGAAAACGAAATTGCATACAAAGAATAGGTAAAGACATATACAAAAACTGCCAAAGTCCACCATCTTTGTTTTACATAATCACGAATAAAGGCGTAGACAATATAATTAATAACTATACCATTAATAATGATAATCCATTGAAAACCCAGACCAAGTCTTCCTATTATCCATAAAAGCGTATACCATCCAAATTCTTTCTCTTGGAAACAATTTTTAAGCTCACCTAGTTGCTTTGTTGCTTCAAAATGAGCATTGTAGTTCCACAAATCTACACCAAAATCAAAATGTATAGCATATATGAAACCTAAAATTATAAATGATAGAGCAAGACCATTTTTTAATCTGTCTATACTTGCTAAATAAGCAAGATAAACACAAATAAGACCTATCAAAAACAATGTATACATGTCAACGTCAGATAGAATTAATTATATCATTAAACACTTTAATATTTTCGTTTTTGTCAAACTTTTTCTTAATCTCATTAGAGATAGATAAAGTTTTTTCCTTTTGTTCTTCATAATTGTCCATCAATTCTAATATTTTTTTCTCAAAATCTCTTTTGTCATTTAACTGAAATAGTTTTGCTCCAACTCCATTTTTTGTGTATTCCATAGACTCTTCTGTTTTAGCTGCAACACATGGTAATCCTAATGTTATTGCTTCTGCCAAAGCAAGATTTGCATGTGGTATTGTGAAAAAACTAAGCATAGCATAACTTTGGGTAAAAATGTCTTTTAATTTGTAGGTAGCAGGGATACAAACAATTCTTTTATCAGCATTCACATTAGATACAAAAGTCTTTTCATATGTAACATAACCACAAAAAGAAAGTAACTTTTTAACTTTGCCTACGAATCCTACATATGGAAATCTACCATCAGTTCCGACTATGAGCAATCTACAATCAGCGTTTTTAATTCGCTTATGAAACACTTCAACAACCTCTGCCGCTCCCTTCCATTTTGAGTTTCCGCCAGTAAAAACAAAAATTTTTAAACGGCTTGTATCTTCTTTGAATATATCGTTAAATGGTCTTTTCTCATACCTGTCACTAAAATCTATCCAATCATATACGATTGAAGTTTTGGTTGTTGTATTAGGAACAAGATTCGCTCCATACTGATTAATTGCAATTATATGATCTGCATATAATTTTATGTGTTCACGCAACTTGTTCAATTGTTTTCTATGTTCTTTTTCTGGCCAATGTTCTCTAATATGAATAACAGTTTTTATATTACATTCTTTTGAAGGTTTTAAATAAGGATATAACATAACATTATTTAAATAAACAACATCAATTTTTTTATGTATGAGTAATGCTTTGAAAATAGGTACTATTTTCTGTATATGCAAATATGTTTGAATAGTACGAACATCTAGCAATGATTTATTATAAGGTATACAAGTTAAGCCTCTTATATACAAAACCTCTATATTTAGTTTTTGTATTTCATCAGCAAGAGGACCTTCTTTAGCTAATAAAACAACTGGCTCAACTTTCTGCCTATCAATATTCTTAAGTAAATTTAACATACAATATGATGCTCCACCAATAACAGACACATGATGTACAAATAGAATTCTTTTCATTTTTAGATAATTGTTTTTCTTAAATAATTATATCCAACTTCAGCTAAATCTTCCAACTTTTGATCTATTAGGGGCCAATTAGGTCTCATATTCAAAATATCCTTATTTATATTTTTTTTATAAACAATGGATTCTTCTAAACCTAAGTTGCTAAGTAATGTATAAAACCTATCATTCATACCAATATTGCCTTCTTCTTCAGTAATTACACAAAAAGGAGTATGAAACTTCAGACACATTACTACACAATGAAAAGAATCTGTTATTACGTATTTTGAATTCTGAATTTTTTTAAGCCATCCTTGCATAGAGTAATCCCCATCATCATTATTCCATTGTATATTTTTAAATGCCAATATAGGCATTATATCTTTTCTACGTTGTTTTTTATTACGAATAAAAAAACAATATATATATAATCTAGAAGTATTGTTTATACTTATAAGTTTATGATAGAAAGATTTAGGTTGTAAAAGAGTGGGATCAGGAACAATGATTGCTTTTGTGTTTCCTATAGAATGTAGAATATCAATACCTGTTTTTTCCCGTACACTTAAGGCATTAAATTTTTTTATATAATTGGATGCAATCTTTTTAGCTTTTTCAGGATAAACTGTACAACCAAAACTCAATGCATAACCTATCCTTTTTCCATCATATGGGAAGCCTAAAAAATAAGTAGGAGTTAAAGTGTTTTTTCCTTCACCTGATAACAAGAAATAGGGATTCATGACCTGATCACTGCCTGAAATAATAACATCTAAATCGTTTGTTACATTACAAATAGACTCTATTTTTAAAATACGTGTTGTTTGGTGTAGATGTTGATTTCTAAAATGACTTAAACTCTTTTCTTTTCTTATTTCTTCTATTAAATGACTAGGATGTAAAAACCTACGTGAATATATAATATTTAATATAGAATCATTATACTTTGAAGGTTTATAGTTTATTACTACAACTTCATGCCCTTCATTTTCTAAAAAGGATTGAAGGGCATAGGTTTGTAAAACTGCGCCATAATTAGTGGCCCAATGAAAAGTTAATATTCCGATTTTCATTTTTAATTATTATCGTCTAAATAATTTACAAATTCTCTTAGCCATATACAATACCAGAAACTTAAAACTTATTGGTTGTGAACAGTATTTTTTTATTTTTTGTTCAAATGATTTTCCATCATTATCAAAAAAATATCTTCTTTGAGATGGTTCAAGCACTGATTTCATTAGAGCAGAGTTCTTATCACATAGAAAACTCCATGACACTTCTTTAAAATCAAAGTCACCAATAGATTTCAATAATTGATGACCTCTTTCAGTATTAACAACAATAGCCGAAAGTCCTTTGTCATCATCTATCTCAGGCATCAAAGATTCAATACCCCAAAAATCTCCAAGAGTTATATCACTTTTACTTTTCAATTTTTTTACAGGACATGAGTAACAAGAAGGGCGTAAAAAAACATCACTTAAAAAACCACGCAAGAATGAATTCTTATTTAGAGATGTATATGAGAACGAAACCGAATTTTTCTCTCCTGCGGCTGTCGCCTTGGAGAGGCCGAGAGCAAAACCGAATTTTTTCCACCCGTTTCGTTTGTCACGGAAAGCAATGGACTCTATCTCCAATCCTTTACAATCAAGCCCATCACTTTCCGTGATAAGAGGAATACAAGGGTGCAAAACCGTATTTTTCCCTCCGCCCTTACGCGCGGACTTTTTATCTATTTCTTCTTGAAGATAAGTTCTAAACACTCCTGGACTTGGTACTCCATGACATATAAAGTCAACTGTTATAAGGTTATCATAATCCTTACGTAGATAATTCTTTAGTCCTGCTATTTGACAAGGAGTTCCTGAAAATAAGACCTTTCTACCTTCATTCAAAAAGTCCATTGCTTTTTTAAAACTATTTCCGATATTACTTTGTACATATTTTGAACCTCTAAATTTAGCGAGTCCTTCCTTTGTTTCCACATAATCATGCACAACCGTCCACTTCTCGTTAAAAGTAGCCCCAAACACTACACCTATGTCATCAATTACTTGTTCCGCCAACATTGTAAACAAACCTCCAGAAGAACTTTTTATCCTTATTTCTTCATTAGGGTTCTTTCCTACATAGACGTTTAAGGGCATTCTTTCCATATTTTGATTTAATACAGGACATACTTTTTCACAGATATGACAATCTATACACACGTTTTCATCAACATTAGGATAAAGGAAACCTTCTTTATCCTCTTTCATTGTGATGCAATGTTTAGGACATTTTTGAACACAAGCATTACAACCACAACAATCTTTTTTATCCAAGATTTTTATCATCTTATTTTCCTATTATCCTTTTCGTAATGTTAACCATAATTTTTCCAAGAGTAGACTTTCTCATGCTGTCTGCCATTTGATGCATTTCAAAGGAACACGGAAAAATATTAAACCACGAACTAATGGGTATTTTTATATGGTGTTCTCTAAACGAATTGTATAGTTCTCTATAAAAAACATTACAATGACGATGCCTTATCATATAAGAAAAATACTTATTTCTGTTTTTTTTATAAACATCCTTATTATATCTGAATGTTATTTTATCCATTTTCCCCAATGATTCTATAGCCAACATCGTTCTAGCGCATTTTTCACAATTGCAACAATTTATAGAAGCATCTCCTCCTGTACACACATAAAGCGATTTTAATATATCTGGATGATTACATATCATTTCTGTTTTTTCAACTCTACTCATTGTAGCACATGATGAAATAAATTTTAATGATTGAGTTGAAATGCAATTTAAAAGGAATGTATCATAATAGGCAGGATCTGAAAAATCAGCTTTAAAATCGTATATAGGATAACCTGAACTATAATAATATCGATTGAAATACTTTTGAAATAATAGTATTACTGAACATGTTAAATAAGTATGAGCTGATAGAAAATTGTATCCAGTTATATTACTTATATTAGAATCCAAAGTAAAAAAAAGGTAATCATGATTTTTGCAAAAATCTGAAGACTGACAAATATATGTTTTGTATTTATCCGTATTATCATCATTTGCACCATAATATCCTGTATTTAAAAGCGTCAATGTGTCGATTTTATGATCCTCTATATATTCATCTTCACCATGATAAATTACAGTACTTAAAGAGTCCACTCCACATGAAATGCCAGTTCCAACATGTTTTCCTGTAAAACGTTGATTAGAAATAGGCATATTAATTTTTATAAGAGATAAATCTTTATTTATATGACATAAAAATGGCATTAAATATTTTGTAATACCAAATAATAAGTCAGAAGAAATATAATTTTCCGAATAAATATCTTTTTTCTCCTTCATCGCATACATTAAGATACCGACAATAACAGCATCAGCTACTTCTGTTGTGAGAAAATCATTATATGTAAATGGGAAACTGTACCATAATTCTTTTTTTACCCCATTGTCTTCAGATAACTCATAGGTTACTCGTACTGAATTATTTTTTTCTTTAGTTATAATGGGACGAGAAATCGTTAATTTCATATTATTTCTTTTTTAACTTTGACAATAAAAAAACACGCTCTTCCTTTCTTAGTCCAATGAACCAAGTGGTAATTAAAGTAGAAAATACACACCATATCAATTGCATCCAATTATTGGTATAATCCACAATAATAAACTTTGGAAAGTAAACAAACAATAGCGTAAATAAACTTACAAACAATATTGGAAATATTACCTTTCTACAATACTCAGACAAGGGAAATGAAATTATTTTGTTGGATATCCATAAACGCAAGAAATAGCCTATAAAATCCACAATAATTGCTATAACAAATGTAATATAAGCACCTGCTCCTTGCATATAAGCTACCCATGTTAATAACAATACTACTAAAAAGCACATAGAAATCATCAATTGATATGCTTTTATCTTATTAGCAGCTTGCGAGACATATGCAATAGGATTGTAAGCAGATACAATCAATAAATCTATTAATACTAATTGAGTATACAATGATGCATGTTCTGGTACCTTTTTTAACCATAATGAAAGAACAAACTCCATGTTTACCGTAAGTGGTAGTACCATAACAAACAATAAGAAAAATGAAAATCGCGATGATTGAAAAACGAGTTGATACATTCTATCAATATTTCCTTCGGCATAAGATTTTACAATTTGAGGTCTAACGGCTGTCAAAAAATTCATCGAAAATGAATTTACTGCTCCATTTACTTGTGAAGAGACAGCTCTAGCAGCATTGTAAGCTGGACCAAAAAACATGTTTATAAGTATATTTACCCCCTGTATATTCAATAAATATGTTAAAGTACCAGACATCATCCAACCTGAAAAAGAAAACAATCCCTTTAACAAGTCTTTGTCAAAACACCAACATAAATGACATTCTGAAAATCGTTTGGTGCATATCGCCCAATATAGAAAAGCTTCCAATAAAGTCGTCATCATCATCATGAATGCATAAAGCCTTAACTTATCATAATCAACATAATTTAAAAGTATGACAAGCATTAGTTTCATAACGACACTCCCAACCGAGATATATGCATATATAGACATCTCTTCATGAGCGATAATTGCAGCATTATATGGTACAATAAACAAATTTATGACAAAACTTATAACAGAAAAATGTAAAACCCATATTGCTGCAGTCAAACGATTCGCAGGTATTAATAATTTATTATATATAAACCAAAGTCCTATTGTTTCAGCTAAAACTAAAGCCAGCAAAGCAATTCCAATATAACAAATTAATGACATCGAAAATATTTTCCGCATGCCATTGATGTTGTTACATCCCATTTCATAATTCAAATATCGTTGAGTTGCTGTATTTAATGATCCATTTAAGAACCCCATTAATGTAACAACACCTCCCACAACATTGTAAATACCAAAATCCTCGACTCCCAGAACATGTAATACGACACGCGATGTATATAATGTTATTAACATCATAAACATCATGCGAAAGTATAATAATATGGTATTCTTAGCTATACGTTTATTACTTGATGTTTTGGACATTTTGTAATAAAAAATCTATCTTGTTTTATATTATAAATCTTTACGCCACACCATCTTATTCACAATACCTACGTAGCTCTGCACAATCTTTACAACCTTAGTGCTGACATTTTCATCCACATAATCAGGTACAGGAATGCCATGTTGACCATCACGACAGAGTCTTACGGCAGTATCTACAGCTTGAAGCAATGAATTTTCGTCGATACCTGCAATGATGAAGTCTCCTTTGTCAATAGCTTCAGGACGCTCAGTAGAGGTACGAATGCAGATGGCAGGGAAGGGATGTCCTATACTTGTAAAGAAGCTACTTTCTTCGGGAAGAGTGCCACTATCACTTACTACGGCGAAGGCATTCATCTGAAGACAGTTGTAGTCGTGGAAACCAAGAGGCTCATGCTGGATGACACGCGGATCGAGCTGGAAACCTGATGCTGCAAGACGGTTGCGTGAGCGCGGATGACAGCTGTAGAGGATTGGCATGTCGTATTTCTCTGCCATGTGGTTAATGGCGTTGAAGAGAGAGAAAAAGTTCTTCTCTGTGTCAATGTTCTCTTCACGGTGGGCAGAAAGGAGGATATACTTGCCCTTCTCCAAACCGAGACGTTGATGTACATCGCTGGCTTCGATTTCTGCAAGGTTGTTGTGAAGTACTTCTGCCATGGGGGAACCCGTTACATAGGTTCGTTCTTTGGGAAGTCCACAGTCGGCAAGGTAGCGACGGGCGTGCTCTGAATAGGCCATGTTTACATCGCTGATGATGTCTACGATGCGGCGGTTGGTCTCTTCGGGCAGACACTCGTCCTTGCAACGGTTTCCTGCCTCCATATGGAAGATAGGAATATGCAGACGCTTGGCACCGATAACGCTAAGACATGAGTTGGTATCGCCCAACACCAATACACCATCGGGCTTTGTCTGGGCAAAGAGCTTGTAAGAGCAGTTGATGATGTTGCCACAAGTTGCGCCAAGGTCATCGCCTACTGCATCCATGTATACCTCGGGCTCAGCTAGTTTGAGATCACGGAAGAAGATGCCGTTGAGGTTGTAATCGTAATTCTGGCCTGTATGGGCGAGAATAACATCAAAATACTGACGGCATTTGTTGATGACTGCTGCAAGACGGATAATCTCAGGACGGGTGCCGACTACGATGATCAACTTTAATTTGCCGTTGTCTTTGAACTTTATGTCGGAATAATCGAATTTGGGTTGCTTTTCCATGTTCCTTATCTTTATTGTTCTACCTTATCAAAATAGGTATCTGGCTTATTGGGGTCAAAGATTTCGTTGCAATACATAACAGTAACCAAATCTTCTGTGTCGGAGAGGTTGATGATGTTGTGGGTGTAACCAGGAAGCATGATGACACTTTGGATTTTGTCGCCACTAACTTCATAGTTCAACACTTCATCTGTGCCTTCCTTGCGGAGCTGGATAAGTCCGTGACCAGCTACAACAATAAACTGTTCCCATTTGGTGTTGTGCCAATGCTCACCTTTAGTAATACCCGGCTTTGAGATATTGATACTTACCTGACCACAGTTGAGAGTGTGTACCAATTCTGTGAATGAACCACGTGGGTCTACATTCATCTTCAAGTCGAAAATAGCTTTGTCCTTTGGCAAATAGCTAAGGAATGTGCTGTAGAGACGCTTGGCAAACGAGTCGGCAGGAATTTCGGGAATCATCAATGTCTTGGGCATGTCAGCAAACTTGTGGAGCAAATCTACGATTTCACCAAGAGTAGCCTTATGAGTGATAGGGCAATAGCAATACTTGCCTTCTGTAGAAGGAAGTACTTCAAGTCCTTCGAATTCGCAATGATGCTCCTCACCCTTTAAGGCATGTATCATTTCGTCAACAAGGTCGTCGATGTATAGCAGTTCAAGTTCTACGCTGGGGTCGTTGACGGTGATGGGGAGGTCGTTGGCGATGTTGTTGCAGAAGGTGGCTACGGCACTATTGTAGTTTGGTCTGCACCATTTTCCATAGAGGTTGGGGAAACGGTATACCAATACCTTAGCTCCTGTCTCCTTGCCATACTCCAAGAACAAATCCTCACCTGCTTTCTTACTTCTGCCATACTCGCTGTTGCCAAAACGACCTGTCAAGGATGCTTGCTGTGAACTTGAAAGCATAACGGGGCAGTTGTTGCCGTGAGCCTTAAGGATGTCGAGCAAAGTAGAGGCGAAACCAAAGTTGCCTTTCATAAACTCGTCATTATCCTTGGGGCGATTGACCCCTGCAAGGTTGAATACAAAGTCGCATTCCTTGCACCATTGGTCAAGTTGTTCGGGTGTTGAGTCGAGGTCGTACTCGAAGACCTCATCAATTGGGAGGTCTCCGTAACAGCGAGCCTTGCCGTCTTTTATATTATTAAGTTGAGCGCAAAGGTTTTTGCCTACAAAACCTTTGGCTCCAGTTACTAATATACGCATGTCGTTTATATTTTGAACACAGATTGCGCAGATAACACTAATTCAAAGCTATCTACTAATTTTCGAACACAGATTACACGGATAACACGGATATTAAATTACCACATCTTTTTTCAAACACAGATAACACGGATATAATAATGCCACTATTCTCTTTCCGAACATGAATAACACAAATTGAAAAATATCTGTTAGATCTGTTATATCTGTGTTCGTAAAACTATTGAAGTCTGTGTTCGTTACGTTTACTGCACGAAGTTACCCTCGCCACTCAACTCTTTCTTGATGTACTCCAAAGCGCCAATCTTTGCCTTTGTCTCCTCCAAGTTCAAACGATAGGTATTGTCTGAGTTGAACTCTTCGATTTCAGCACGCTTGGTGTCTCCCTCCTTGAAGAACTTGTCGTAGTTCAAACCACGGTTGTCAGCAGGTACGCGGTAGAAGTTACCCATGTCCTCTGCTTTGGCACACTCTTCCTTGGTGAGCAATGTCTCGTACATCTTCTCACCATGACGAATACCGATAACCTTAATTTCTTCTTTCTTGCCTCCGAAAAGCTCACATACTGCCTCTGCCTGAGTCTGGATTGTACATGCAGGAGCCTTCTGAACGAGGATGTCACCGTTCTGACCATGTTCGAAAGCAAAGAGAACGAGGTCGACAGCTTCTTCCAATGACATGATGAAACGAGTCATCTTTGGCTCGGTCAATGTGATAGGGTTGCCATTGCGAATCTGATCTATCCACAAAGGAATTACAGAACCACGAGAGCACATCACATTACCATAACGTGTGCAGCAAATCTTGGTCTTGCCAGAGTAGCGACTCTTTGCCACAGCTATCTTCTCCTCAATTGCCTTGGTGATACCCATCGCATTGATAGGATAAGCTGCTTTATCTGTAGAAAGACAGATAACAGCACCTACACCAGCCTCAATGGCAGCAGTGAGCACATTATCTGTACCTATAACGTTAGTCTTTACAGCTTCCATAGGGAAGAACTCGCATGAAGGCACCTGCTTCAAGGCAGCTGCGTGGAAAATATAGTCAACACCAGGCATTGCATTGCGACATGACTGAAGGCTACGCACATCACCAATAAAGAACTTAATCTTGTTAGCCACATCAGGATATTTTACCTGATATTCATGGCGCATATCATCCTGTTTCTTCTCATCACGTGAGAAGATACGAATCTCACCAATATCTGTACGAAGGAAACGATTCAGAACTGCATTACCAAAAGAACCTGTTCCACCAGTAATCATAAGAGTCTTACCTGCAAAAATGCTCATAGTCTTATATCTTTATTATTTGTTTTTTTTGTTTTGTAATATTTTGCATACCATTCAGCAAAGCGTCTTAATCCTTCTCTTAAACTTGTATTCGGCTTAAGCCCAAAATCTTGCTCCAATGGCGTTGTATCTGCGTAAGTCACTGGTACATCACCAGGCTGCATTGGTACAAGTTCCTTATGTGCTTCAAAGTCATAGTCTGTTGGAAGGACTCCTGCACGTACAAGTTCTTCTTGAAGGATGGTTACGAAGTCAAGAAGATTTTCGGGATGGTTATTACCGATGTTGTACACCTTGTATGGAGGTATAGGAAGACCGTCCTCACCATTCTGCTTCTCTGGTGCATGCTGCATGATGCGGACTACGCCTTCTACAATGTCGTCAACAAAAGTGAAATCACGCTTGCAGTTGCCATAGTTAAAGATCTTGATAGTCTCGCCTTTAACAAGCTTGTTGGTAAAACCGAAGTACGCCATGTCGGGACGACCTGCTGGACCGTAAACGGTGAAGAAGCGTAAACCTGTAGAAGGGATGTTGTATAGCTTGCTGTAGGCATGTGCCATCAGCTCGTTGCTCTTCTTGGTGGCTGCATAAAGAGAAACAGGGTTGTCTACTTTGTCATCAGTTGAATACGGAACCTTCTTGTTACTACCATAAACAGATGATGAAGAAGCATATACAAGATGCTCTACTTCATGATGACGGCAAGCTTCAAGGATGTTATAGAAACCGATAAGGTTGCTCTGGATATAAGCATCGGGATTAGTAATGCTGTAACGTACTCCTGCTTGGGCAGCAAGGTTTACAACAACAGAAACATTGTTTTCTGTGAATATTTTTTCTACAGCTTCTTTGTCTGCAATAGAAGCGTGGACAAAAGTCCAGTCCCGCCCCAAAGCCTCAATTTCTTTCAAACGTTCATACTTGATGTTGACATCATAGTAATCGGTAATTGAGTCAATACCGATTACTTTTATGTCCTTTACATCGTGAAAAAGACGCTTAACAAGGTTGCTGCCAATAAAGCCAGCAGCACCTGTAACAAGAACTGTCTTGCATTCAAGGCTTATATTATATTCTACCATAACTTAGTTCCTTCTGAAGATATCGCGTGTATATACCTTATCTTCTACATCCTTTAGGCAGTCATCAAAGCGGTTTGCAATGATTGCCTTGCTCTGTTCCTTGAACTCATCAAGATTATTAACGACCTTGCTACCAAAGAAAGTGGTTCCGTTTTCAAGTGTTGGCTCATATATGATAACTTCTGCGCCTTTTGCTTTGATACGCTTCATGATGCCTTGGATGGCTGACTGGCGGAAGTTATCTGAGTTGGACTTCATGGTTAAGCGATATACGCCAATCACACAGTTGTGTTCCTTGCTTGCATCCCACTGACCATTTTCTGCATAATAGCCAGCTTTACGCAATACAGCATCAGCAATGTAATCCTTACGAGTCTTATTTGATTCAACAATGGCTGACATCATATTCTGTGGAACATCCTGATAGTTTGCGAGGAGCTGCTTGGTGTCTTTGGGTAAGCAATAGCCACCGTAACCGAATGATGGATTGTTATAGTGTGTACCGATACGTGGATCAAGACCTACACCTTCAATGATGGCTTTTGAGTCGAGCCCCTTTACTTCTGCGTAAGTATCAAGCTCGTTGAAGTAGCTTACTCTGAGAGCGAGGTATGTGTTAGCGAAGAGTTTTACAGCCTCTGCTTCCTTCATGCCCATAAAGAGTGTGTCAATGTTTTCCTTGATGGCGCCTTCTTGCAAAAGTGCAGCAAAAGTCTTGGCTGCTTCCATCAACATATCAACATCTGTTACCGATTCGATAGCCTTGTTCTCTGCTTCAAATTCGGGTTTGTTGATGATCTTTGGATAACCAACAATGATACGGCTGGGGTATAGGTTGTCGTAGAGGGCTTTGCTCTCACGAAGGAACTCAGGAGAGAAAAGGAGATTGAACTTCTTTACTCCCTTTTGGGCGTACTTTAAGTAAAGGTTACGGGTATAACCAACAGGAATGGTTGATTTGATGACCATGATGGCATCAGGATTTACTTCCAATACAAGGTCGATGACTTCCTCCACATGAGTAGTGTCAAAGTAGTTCTTTACAGGGTCGTAATTGGTTGGTGCTGCGATAACTACAAAGTCGGCATCTGAATAGGCTGATTTGCCGTCAAGTGTGGCTACAAGGTTCAATGGCTTTTCAGCCAAATACTTTTCGATATAATCATCTTGAATTGGTGAAATCTTATTGTTTAGTTTCTCCACCTTTTCAGGAATTACATCTACTGCTGTTACATGATGATGTTGAGATAGCAATGTAGCTATACTCAGTCCCACGTAGCCGGTACCAGCTATTGCGACTTTGATGTCTTTAAAATCACGCATATATTTTGGATTTAGTTTTCTCAATATGATTATGTGTTTTCACATTAAATTATCTTGCTCACACTTACATTATCAATCGCACGTTGATAAATATCCTTGGTCATTTTCAAGGAGGGAACTACAGACAGATTGCAACGTGTAGCTATTAGTTTCAGGGCTTTTGTGATATTCTCACGGACCCTTCCGATTTCTCGGCTTACCATTATCTTGTCATCGGATTTGATGATAGGGAATAGGTAGTCGGTGGACGATGGATAGCGGTCTGCAATGGCTTGCATGGCTGCGTCCCATTGTACTTTGACGATGGGTGGGGTGAGCACTTGTGAGGTGTAGGTGAGCGTGAAACCTTTGATGTCGCTTTTCCTAATATGGGCCAAGTCTGTAAAACTTATTCCTCGGCAATAGATGCTGAAGAAGAACATGTCACGAGCAAAAGTCTGTGATCTAGAGTCTGAAAGGTCGGCATAACGCATTCTGCGCAATTCTTCCTCCGTAAGCAACTCGCATTTTTGCTTGGATGGCAAAGGCAACTTTATGCCACTCAGCAACGGCAGATGTGGGGCAATGGCTTCTTTCTCCGCTTCTTTGTAGAGGGTATGAATCTGGTATAAATAGAGGCGAACAGTTGATTCCTTGCGCCCATTGGCCATTAGCCATCCTTTGAACTGTGTCATCATTTCTGGTGACAGCTCACCGAATGTCAATTCTTCTTTGCCTAAGAATTTGGACAGGCATTTGAGTGCCGCACCACGGTTGTTGGCGACATCACATCTGCCAACTGCTTTGTCTTTGGCAATTTTCTGACGGGAATATGCGAAGAAATCGGTTTCCATTTTACTTCTCTACAATGACTGATAAAACTATTCAAACAGATAGCCGTAGTTGGTTTGCAATGCCTCAAATTCTGTTTCGCAGCGATTGTGCAGTTCTTTGTCGCTGTTCTTGAATATCTTTATAGCTTTCTCTATCTCTTCCTTTACGGTTCTTCCTGCGTCAAAGATGGGTTTCAACTCGTCCTTGAAATAGTCAATGAAAGGTGCATAATAGTAGCCTATCTCTTCTATCATGAAATAGAAGGTGTCATAGGCATCTTTCAGATCCAGTTTCTTGTCTCTTACATCTGCAAGTGTCTGAAGACGGAGTATTTCTATGTTTTCCACCTGAGCTGATACCTCTTGGGCGGTCTTCACTTGATGAAAGTAACGATCGATAAAGGCGTTGCGCTCATGCAGGTTGCGTTTGTAGAACAGCTCTCGCTCTTTTTTGTCTGCCTCGTTCTTGTTTACCTCCTCAAAACGTTCGGCATGTACGCCTGATAAGGCTACTGCCATTCCACCGACATCCATAACGAGCTTGCGGTCTCGGGCTATGCGGATGACATAACCTTCGAGTCCGGCATATTCACCAGTCACAATGCGAAGTAGGGTACGGTTCTTGGAATAATAAACAAAAGGACGAAGAAGGAAACGGAGACGCTCTGGCTCGGTTTCTGCCACACGCATGAATGGCTCCATCTGGTTGCAGGGGATAGTGGCAACCTTTCCTGTACTACAATTTTTACAGAGTTTGTATGGTTTTATGTTTTTATCTAAGTAGTCCTGTAATGTTTTTGGGTTACCTTGCAAGAATATCAGTCCACTTACAGAAGGGGTTTCCACTTCGCACATTCCGCCTCTGTTCCTGTGACGGGGGACATATTTTATTGTCTTATGCACGAAATGGGTTACTCTATCTTTCTTCAGCAGTTCTTCTATCGACTTTACTTTTTGATTGTGTACAAAAAGATAACTCCATGACGTGCAGTTATCTTTATCGTTATTACTTGGAGGCACTTCGATAATGGATTTGTTTTCTTTCTCTGTCTCAATTTCCGTGTTCACCTGCGAACACTTCTTTATCGCTGAACCAGTCATTTCGTCTGGCTCAGAAACGTGTGTACCCTCTTGAAATTCATTGTTTTCAGATGTCTGAAAACGCTTTATTTCGTCGGCTGTAGACTGAGAAATCGTGCAATCCTGCTTCATAACCTCTCCGCTACTTTATGTCACTGCTGGCTACCATCACCTGGGATGACGATACCAATTTTACAATAACATTGTTCATAAATTCATACTATCTGCGTGTATGTTTGTCCAATTATGGGATTCAATGTTTCACAAATCAAATGTGCTGATTGCGCTGCATTTTCACCTCATAGTGGCTTTGTGTCTCTATCTCTTTACGTACTGTTTTCACATGATAAAACATGCACAATGAGAAAGAATGCTGTAAACAAAGGATTTTTGAAGCCTTGAGAAGTCGGATTTGTAAAACATTTTAGGGTATATTCAGAATCTTGCTAAACTTTTTCATTAAAAAATGATAAGAAGTGAAGGGAATGTAGTACCTTTGCAAGGTAGGTATTGTTTTATCATGTGAAAACAATCACTCCTTCCTCCATTTGTTAAACATTACCATTCCTCCTTCTCCTTATTATAATAGGTTCAAGTTTCGGATTCAGTCCGCCCTTGCTAAATCCAAAACTTGAGTAAATAAGTATGTAAATAAGTATGTTATGTATGTTCTCACGCTAAGCGACTATAAGTAGATATTCAAAGCATGCTGCTGCCGCGGGTTACAAACCCGCCCCCCAATTAGGCTGATAAATTGCAGTATGAAAGTCTCTACGAAATGTTTCAAAACGCCCTAAGTAGGCATTGTAGTTACGTATATTTTACCTTTGCATATTTTTTGTTTCATGTTTCATTTTTATATTCCAACTTATTGATTATCAATACTTTAGAAGGCTGAAACATACAACTTTTATGTTTCACTTTTAGTTTCAATGTTTCATTCGAAAAACACTGAGGGAAAAAAACAAAAACACTGTGGGAGCGATTCAAAAACACTGTGGGAGCGATTCAAAAACACTGAGGGAGCGTGAAAGCGCTCCCTCAGTGTTTTGAAAAATGAAACATGAAACTAAAAATGAAACATTAAAGTCGTATGTTTCATTTTTCGAAATGGCTGATATTCAATTACTTTATAACAAAAAATGAAACATGAAAGATAAATCAAAGGTTTTGAAAACGTATGGATAATTCTTGATGCGGATGTCCTAATCCACTTCACATAAAAAAGCGAAAGAGCTAAGTGATAATGTCACTCAGCTCTTTCGCTATTTTATTTGTTTTATACTATTTATCAGTGGTAAAAATACCCAAATATTCAAAAGCCTTCCATAAGTTACTATATGAATCTCCATCCATTCCAAATTGCTGCGCTCTCAAGTAGGCATTCTCTATTTTTCCATCCTTACACATGTCTTCCACCCATTTGGGGGATGAAAGAAACGATTCTGTCTTGTCGAACTTTGGTATATACTTTATCAACTCGTTTATTACGGCTTTCGATGTTCCATAGTATTTATTGGTGTTGATAAAGTGTATCAAGAACCAAAATTCTACAGAGGGCATACTGTCACATAATATGACACGTTTGTTCTTGTCGTATTTCCGCTTCAAATCTTGAAGTCTTTTTGACTCTGTAGCATTCCATGATGATACATCTGCATCAAACACCACAATTGCTAACCCGTCATTGTCAAGCACCTGTTTTATAAGCTTCTCCAATGTGGAAATATTCTCATTTCCAAAATACCTTGGTCGAATCTTGATTTTTAAATTGTACAGAGATTGTAAATGAGAAAAATAGTATTTCTCTGTAATACCAGCTCCGATGATTACGGCTCTCTCTGGCTTTTTGCTGATGGTTGCTGTTCTTCTTGCCATATGCCTTTAATCATGAATGTTTGGTAATGCTCCGAAAACTCCGTTTCTGTATGATTTCTGGAATGAAGAAATTTTTGACAGTCCTTTAAAGTCTGTCAATGAATATAGCGTCGTGTGTCCATCTTTTTCTTTTTCCGTAAACCATACAGAATCCTTTCTGATAAGATCATCCACAGTATTCAACAACGGATCGTAATGTGAGGTTACTATCAGTTGACTTCTACTTTTCTCTTTCAGGAACTTTTCTATGATGAATTCCACCAGTTCGGGATGCAATGAGGATTCTATTTCATCTATTGGTAAGATGCCGTTCGTTTTTATCGCCTCATAGATAGCTGCCTCTATGCCAAAAGTTCGTTTGGTTCCTTCACTTTGGAGCGAGTTGGGCAACCTGTAATTTTCTTCCCCACGCTTGTTTTTAACTGTGTGTTGAAAATCAGTACGTAATCTTTCAAGGGCATTGTCTGCCAACATTTTCTCCTTTACCTTTTCTGGAATATCTTTATCTTCCATTATAGAGGCTTTAACAATGTCTGGAATAGGCACTTTTTCCCTTTCGGTATATACGTCGGTGATATTGTAGTCCGCCTTATGTACAAAATCAAGGATGTATGCCTTCAATTCAACATTCTTTTCCATTTGTTTTCCTGCATAATCAAACATTCTTGTACCTGGTTCTATGATTGGCATCATATTGTTTTTCATCCAGTCACGCACTTCATCTATGTATGCTAAAGAACAGTTTACTTGATTTCTTGCCGCAAAAAAGGACATGTTGGATAAACATTTTACATTTAGCTGCTCCACTATTGTTGCGTTCGCCTTAACCAGACTCGCATTCAACTTGATAAGTGATGTTGTGCCGTCCAACTCCCTGCTGAACACAAGTGAAGGTTGAACGGAGTTGTATACATACAAATTCTCCTTTATCACTTGTTTGTCGTCCAATACAAGGGCATACCAATACCTTTTGTCGCCAACAAAGAATTTAATGTTGAATTCAGATGGTTCGTTCGGAGTTTCCGTGTCCAATAAGAAAGGTACCACACCTGTCTCTTCATCAATATCTGACTTTTTGTCGAACCAAAAGTCGCGTAAAAAATTCATTGCATTCAACAGGTTTGATTTTCCACTGGCGTTCGCTCCATAAATAAGGGCGAAACGCAATAAGCGCACTTTTGGGGTGACGTTTACTACTTGACACTCTTCAAACGTAGTGTCTTTGGTGGCCTCAAAACTAAGAACCACCTCGTCTCTGAACGATAGGTAATTCTTTATTCTAATCTCCTGTATCATGACAGTTCCATTTTACTTGTTTCTATATTATTTCAGTTATTTGCAGAGATAATGTAAGCCGAGATAGGGCTTTTACCCAGTTACTTTGTTATGTTGGGTTACTCTTTTCGTATGCAAAGTTACGGGTAATCTGCCAAATCCTCGAATAAAACGACCTTAATATTTGATCCTATTCTTGAAAATAGTATACTTTATGCCAAATTGACATATAGGCGACATGTCTGTCACGTATCTGACAATCTCTTGTGAAGACCAACATTATTAGCTTTATTTCATTAAAGGAAGCTATGTTTTATCCGTATGTAATACGGATTACGGACGAAATTGCGCCGGATTCGGAAATAGAACAGAAAAATAACACTGTTTTATTTACGTTTTGGCATACCAATTGCTTTTTATCTGTTGGTGTTTCGGCTGTCGTAGCCGATAGTCTGCAAAGACACGCGACAATGCTCTTATAGACTTCTCGCCTTAAGAGTATAAATATAATGTCTAATTTAAAAAATTAAAGGTATGTTCGTAAAAAATGTAATCGGTTCTAGCAAGTTTGCCAAACCTAATGGATATTCTTCGTGGTTGGATTATTGGAAAGCACAGACGGGAGAAAATCCATATATCTGTTCTGAAGTTGATTGTTCAAATACAGGATTGGTTGGTGCCCACGTTCAAAAGGCTTATGGTAGCGACAGAAGTTGGTATATTGTACCGCTTTGTTCCTCATGTAACCAAAGGACTGACATCTTTAATGTTTGCAGAACATTGGTGCCAGTCCCCAGTAATCTTTAATTGATTATGATATTTCCACACCTTGTTGCAGCAAGGTTATGAGCTTCTTTTAAAAGTGGTTGTCATTTAAACACCGTGACAACCGCTTTATATTTATAACGGAACATTTCCTTTATTATTGTTGTTTACCTTGCTTTTATTATCCTAATACGAATTAGCATTTAGAAAGCGCCAATGTTTTGGTGATTATAGGCTACAAATGTCTTTTATGGTATAGGCTTTTTATGTTTATAGCTGTATCCATATTTCGGAGAAGCAGCCATAGTTTTAGTGCATTAACGGTTTTTATTCTGCTTATCACCGTATCTGTTTTCCGAGTGGCACATCGTGCCACAGCTTCACATTCTGATAAAGCTGTCGAGAGTTCACTCTCGTAAGGCTTTGTCAGAATGTAAAGCAAGTCGAAGACTCGGAAAACAGATATGGTGTTTTTATCGGTTTTTGTCTAACCCTCACCCAGCAACACCCCAAAAATCCCCTCACCCTCCAATTCTCTTTATAATCCTCTTATTTGCCTCATTGATTCTTGATATATCGATGGAGTTCAGATACACCTGTGTCGTTTTTATGGAAT
>ERZ1026852.313-NODE-313-length-32387-cov-6.284053_pt1 | contig 32387 bp, 25 predicted proteins | sample MGYA00380156_ERZ1026852 | MGnify/ENA primary metagenome ERZ1026852 (study PRJEB33269, sample SAMEA4719792) | human gut metagenome | biome: human-associated habitat; feature: organic feature; material: feces | place: Cameroon | collected 2013-10 ...
GGCACCAGCGCCGGAAGCACCGAAGCCGGAGATGCCAAAGCCACAGGCACCAGCACCGGAAGTACCAAAGCCGGAGATGCCAAAGCCACAGGCACCAGCACCGGAAGTACCAAAGCCGGAAATGCCAAAACCACAGATGCCTCCAATGGGACAGCGCCCAGCGATAGGAGGTCAGCCAATGATGGGACAGGTCCCAACGATGGGACAGCGTCCACCAATGGGACAACCAATGGTGGGACAGATGCCTCGACCACAGGCACCACAGATGCCAAACGGCAATTTGATGGGACAGCTTGGCGGAGCTCGCCCGATTCCGCATTTTGTGCGTAAATCAACAGGTGAGATTATCAACATAACAAAACCGGAATTTGTAATTGGAAAGTCAAAAACAAAAGCCGATTATGCGATTGAAAACAACAGCGCTATCAGCCGCGAACATTGTATTGTGGTTCAAAGAGATGGCGTGAATTATATCAAAGACAACAATTCTACGAACCATACTTATGTGAATGGCGTAGAATTGCAGCCGGGAAAAGAAGTGCTTCTGAAACATAAGACAGAAGTTCGATTGGGAGATGAGGAATTTACATTCCTTCTGAGAAAAGGAGAGTAGTATGGAGTACATTGCAACTTATCACACCGATGTAGGTACAAGAAAAGAAACAAATCAGGACTCTCTTGCAATCAAGGTCGTGAATACAAAAGAGGGAAATGTAGCGTTTGCAATCGTGTGTGATGGCATGGGAGGACTTGCAAAAGGCGAGGTTGCCAGTAAAGAGGTAATTGAAGCTTTTTGTGCATGGTTTGACGATACACTGATTGACGAGATTTTGAATGGAACATTTACAGAGCAGGAGCTTGTAACGCAGTGGGATGATATTATTCAGAACCAGAACCGCCGTTTAGGTGCATATGGGGAAGAAAATCATTTGCAGCTTGGAACGACGGTGTCCGCTATTTTACTGTATAAGGATCAGTACTATATTGTGCATGTAGGAGACAGCCGTGTCTATGAGCTGACCAATACTGCAAAACAGTTGACAAGTGATCAGACATTTATAGCCAGAGAGCTTGCGGCAGGACGTATGACACCCGAACAGGCAAAGGTGGATCCGAGACGTAGTGTATTGTTGCAATGTGTCGGAGCGTCTCCGGTTGTAGAACCGGAATTTTCAAAAGGTGCTGTGAAGAGAAATGCTGTGTATATGCTTTGTTCAGATGGATTCCGTCATGTGATCACACCGGAGGAGATTATTGAAAAGATCGGTCCTGGGGAAGCGTCGGATGAAGAAAAAATGAAATATGGAGCAATATATCTGACAGAGTTAGTAAAGAACCGTGGGGAGCGTGATAATATCACGGTAGCGATGGTTCGCACGATTTGATTTAGAGAGGGTTTGCCATGACGAAGGAAGGAACCGTATTAGACGGAAAATATGAAATATTGGCAGAAGTTGGTCGAGGTGGTATGTCCATCGTGTACCTTGCCCGTGATAAGCGTCTGAACAAGCAGTGGGCGGTCAAGGAAATCAAGAATGATGGAAAGAAATCCGCAAAGACGTTACTTAAGGGATTGGAACGAGAAGCAAATATTCTGAAGAACGTAGATCATCCGGTATTGCCACGAATCGTAGATATTATCAATCAGGATGGAACGATCTATGTTGTGATGGATTATATCGAGGGAGATACGATTCAGGACCGATTGAAAAAAGAAGGCGCACAGCCACAGGAACTGGTTGTAGAGTGGGGCTTGCAACTTGCAAGTGCATTGAATTATCTGCATAACATGAATCCTCCGGTTATCTACCGGGATATGAAGCCTTCTAATGTTATGATCAAGCCGGAAGGTGGCGTAAAGCTGATTGATTTTGGTACAGCCAAAGAGTATGAAATTGAGAACAATGCGGATACAACGGCACTTGGTACGAGAGGCTATGCAGCGCCGGAGCAGTTTGGAGATTCTAAGGGGCGTGGTATCTATAACACAGATGCGAGAACGGATATCTACAATCTGGGTGCAACTCTGTATCATATTGTAACAGGAAAGAACCCTTGCGAGCCACCATATGAGATTAAGCCAATCCGGGAATGGAATCCGATGTTATCCTCCGGTCTGGAGAAAATTATTATAAAGTGCACACAGGCAGATCCGAACGACCGATATCAGAACTGTACGGAGCTGATGTATGCGTTGGAACATTATGATGAGCTGGATGACAGCTATCGTAAAAAGAATAAGAAGAAGCTTGGTATTTTTGCCGCAACAGCAGCACTGGCAGTTGTTTCCGGTATTACAGCGGGAATCGGATATTCCGGAATGCAGAAAATTAAGCTGAATAACTACAACCAGTATATTGAGAATGGTATGAATTATTGCCGGGAAGAAAATTATGAGGCAGGAACGGCAGAGTTTAAGAAAGCAATCGAATTGGATGGCTCAGAGGAAAAGGCCTACGAGCAGTATATACAGGCATATATTGATGCGACAAATAAGGCAGAGGAAGCTGGAACGGAGTCCACACTCAATCTGGATGATGCGCTGACATTGGTTTCCAATCGGATCAGCAGTAAACATGGCGGAGTTGAAAAGAACAGTGCAGTGCTCTATAAGCTGGCACTTACATATTTTGAGGAAGAACGTTCTTACAGCCAGGCAGCGAAGTATTTTGGCATGATTGACGAGAAGGATGAGGAATATGGAAAGCTTGCGGGCTTTTATAAATCCATTTCCGAGCTGCGATCTGACAGTACCTCCGATGCAGCAGAGCTGATGCAGGCAGTCAATGATTTTGCTACTTACAATGAGAACAACTTCACGAACCAGGAGGCAACCAAGTTCATAAATTATCGTATTATCGGTGAGATATACAGTACGAATGTAAGTAAGGATGCGGGTGCAAGTATCGCGGAACAGGCAAGCACGGTAATGGAACAGGCGGTTGCGGATCTGGGCGAATATACCGGAAACGAATTGGATGAAGATGCAGTAATGGATCTGAATTATCGTTATGATGATAATCTGATCGTGATTTATGAACAACTTGCAAGGGAAAATGCAGAAAACGAGACTGCAGCGAACGGATATTATTCAATGACCATCAGTTACTGCGAGGATTATATTGGAATATTGAAGATGAAAGTGGATGCGGATGCAAGTATTTCGCTGGGAGGATCTTCAATCAATGCGTATAACCAGTCTTATTATAATAAGATGATGACGGAAGCACGCTGTTATGATGCACAGGGGAAAACCGATGAAGCACTCAAGGTATATGAAGCAGCAGAAAAGGTATTCGGAACGAAGAACGAATGGAGCGACAATGTATATGCAGAGCATCTCGATTATCTGTACCGCCTTTGTGAGGCACAGGAACAGGATCCAAAGCTATGGACTTCGAAACTGCCGGATTTGACAAAGAAGTTGATTCAGGTGTTTGATGATGGCGGGAATGTATTGGGCATCGACAGTAACAAGACCTGGTACAAACGAAAAGATACTTTGCAGATGATAAAGAGTGGAAGTTATGATATTGGGGAAGATGAAACAGCGCAGCTGCCGGATGCAAATACAGGTGATACGCAGTCCGCTGAGATGGGAGAGTGATAAGCATGCAAAACGTATATGAGATATGTTTTTATGGCGGTTTAGTATTGGCAATTCTCCTGTTGATTGCGGCAATTGTATTATTCGTTGTTCTGAAGATTCCAAAAGTAATTGGAGAATTATCCGGAAGCACAGCGAAAAAGGCAATGAAAGAGATGCAGGATGGTACTGCAAAGCCGGGCAGCGTAGCGAAAAAAGAACAGGAAAAATACTACAATATGGGTAGCGGAAAGATTACCGCGAAAGAAACGGTTTCTTCAAAGGAAGAACGTAAGAATTACGGAAATGATTCCACGGAGCTGCTGGATAATAAAAAGAAGAAAGAAAAGAAGTTTGAGGAGACTGACGTCCCTCGACCAGGCATCAATGATTATGAAACGCCGGATGACGGAGAAACGGAAATACTTGGAGCAGACAACGCAGATGAAACGACGGATATCCTGCGGGATGCCACATCTGTCGGTGATGACGGAGCAACGGATGTCCTGCGGAATGATGGAACGACCGATGTCCTGCGGAATGCCGAAGGCGATGATGGAGCAACGGATGTTCTGAGGAATGTCGAAGACGATGATGGAGCGACGGATGTTCTGAGGAATGACGAAGGTGATGATGGAGCAACGGATGTACTTCGGGGAGATGACGAAGATGATGGTGATGCAACGGATGTGCTTCGTGGAGATGAAGACGACAGCGATGCAACCGATGTATTACGGGCAGATGATGACGAGGAAGGTACAAGTGTATTGACAACCGGAACATTGGCAGCCAAGGTAAAGGTAGTATACAATATTGTGGTTGTTCATTCGGATGAAAGCATAGAGACGGGTAGGTGAGAAGTGGAATGAAAAGAAAACAGGAAAAACAAAACAATACAAAGCACTCATTGAAGAAGCTCATAGCACTGTGGGTTGTCTTTGTGCTCCTGGTTGTGCCGTTCGCAAACCATGTAAGTGGAAGAGATGACGCGAAAGCTGAGGGGGAGACACCAACAACATCGGAAGAATATTATACAGATAATTTGTCTGAGGTTGACGTGAATAATTTTAAGTATGATACTGCTGTGGATGCATATTACATGCAATATTTAGGAGATGCGTTTCCACAGGTAACTGCTAAAAATATATATTATGCTGCGGATAAGGTTTGTATGCAGGTGAGTCCTGAAATAATTGAGGACAAACAATATAATTATACATATACAAATGAGCAAGGCTCTGATTCAAATTCGAAAGCAACAGTTGAACGCTTGGAGGTTGTATATGTAAAAGCAGGTAATACAGAAACAGATAGCATATACAAACAGACAATTTCGGATGATGTCAAAATTACAGATTTGATGTTATCGGGAGATTTGTCTTCTGAATATCCAAATGGAATTGCCGTATATATTAAACCTGTAATTAAGGAGTCAATAATAGTTGGCGATGAAGGTAATTTTGGAATAGAAAAAGATGCGCTGCAAGCGAAGATGGGCTATACGTTAGTCGGCGTCTATAAGTTCTCAAAAGCAACTGATCCAACAATCACCTGGTCAGCAACAAATAAAACGGCTACAGAAGAAGTAACGGAGAGTACAACAAAATACAAAAGTGCTTCATTGAATGTGACAGGTGGGAATACAATGGATACCGCAGGAACATGGAAGTACAAATACTTAAAAACAGATGAGTCCGGAAATGCACCTGGCGATGCTTCGGTTAAAAGCACGGAAGGCTGGGGTGATTCCTGTCCGACTTTGGACAAGGACACAGCAGGTATCTCTGATGGTATCTATTATGGGTATGCAGGATACTTTGTAAACAACGCGGATGGAACACAGACATTGCTTACCTATGTATCTACAGCTACTCCGGTTGCATTGGATGTAACAGCACCGGTAGTTACTATTTCAGCAGAATATAAGGATGGGGATTCTTATAAGCCGATTACGATAGATGATATAGACACAACCTATTCGAGCAATCCTTCAGAGGGTATATTTTATGTGCTTAAGTCAGAGACCATCCGGTTTTCGGTAGAATCAGATGAAGCTGCAAGTATATCATCAAGCTGGGGAGATCTTAGCGTAACAGAAAATGTTCCTCAGTATACAAACGAGTTTGATGTAAATACAATTCAAAATAATGATTCTTATTCGGTTACGGTCGCAGATAATGTGGGAAATGAAACAACTGCCAGTTTCATGCTTGACGGCAGAACAATTCTTTTTACTAAAGAATACTCTAAATTTGAGCTACAGGGGGCAACGGTTAAAGGTGTAAATATTGAAAAGGTTTTGGGGGATATAGATATAGATGAATACTGGGTAACCCGTTACGGAGAGCCAAGTGTAGAGTTCACATTTCTGTCAGATGAGAACATAAAGGCAGTAACGGGGGAGCCGACGAATAAGTATGAATACCAGATTACAGGTTTAACAGATGTTGCGGAAGACGTGAGCTTCAGCAGACCATATTATACAACGAGGGTTTCAAAGGCTCTGGAAGAAGGAACCTATACGATAGAGTTAAAGATGTATAATGGATATTTTTTAGAGTCGCATTCATATGGAACTATGGTCTATGATAAGACACCGCCGGTAATTACGCAGGCAGAGCTGCAGCATAAAAATGCAGCGGGCGTGTGGGAGGCTGTTGCGCAGGAGAATATAGAAAACGGTAAATACTATATTAATTATGATGAGGATTTATCGAATTACAGATACTTTGTCGCTGTAAATGATGGAACGGGTGTTGGTATAGACGAAGATTCGTTTAATATTCCATTTGAGAAAGTGGCAGAGGGAGAGTACCAACATATACTTCAAGCTTCTGATCTTGCAAAAAATATGGAAGAGGCAACAGATCGTGATACTACTGTATGCGTCAAGGATAAAATTGGTAATGAGAGCGGAGCATCCTTTACGATTCCGGTTAAGCAGGATAAGGCAACAACGATTGAACCAGAACTTCGTGCGGATGGAACCGTGATTGACTTATCAGATTCATCAAAATTTACAACGAATAAAAATATGACTCTGACGGTTACTGCGGAATCTTCGGCACATATTACGGGAATTTCAGTAACTGGAAACGTAAACGGCAATGCACAAAGCCTGACAGGCACGCTGGTATTTGTCAGTGACATGGATGCAAAGACAAAGCTTTATACAGTTCAGTATACATTTGAGATACCGAACGGAACGACACTCAATCAGCTGTTAGAAAATGGCAAGATAAATGTCACAACAGAAAAAGACGATAAGAACGCGGAGTATCCGTTCCGAACAATATTGTATGATCATACAGAACCGATCCTGCAGTCGACAAATGTGACACCGGAAGTGGATCTGAGTGGTTTGCAGGTTGACTGGATTAAGAACTATACACTGCAGTATAAGATTATAAGTGGTCTTGGAAATGTGGAGTCGCCGATTGCCGGTGCAGAGTATTCCATTTCCAATGCAGGTGATAACAATGTTGGATCAACGGCGATTGATGTGACTGGAAATGCAGGAATGGATGAAGGAAGTTTCGATATTCCGGAATCTGTATCTGTAACTGGAACAACGGTCTACATGAAAGCAAAGGATGAAGCCGGGAATGAGAAAGATCAGAGTGTGAATATCAAGGTAGACGCGACAAAACCGGAAATCGCCGATATTTCGGTTCGCGGATACGTAGATGCTGCAACACCGGTAGTGGGTGCACCAGTAGTTCATACATCTGTATCGGATAACCTGACAATCAAAACCGCAGAGATGACGATTACATATCCGGATGGCACAACTGTTAAGAAAGTTACGGCTGCTTCCGGAGAGGACATTGATATTTCAAAATCACTGGATTATACATTTGAGGCAGATGCTCCGGATGGAGATTACACAATTGATGTGTATGTGGAAGATAAGGCAGGAAACAGCAATACAAAATCTATGGCATTCCGTCTGGATAACACGGCTCCGGTTGTAACAGTCAAGATTACAGATGGAACAACTGCCGGAAAACAGCCGCAGACGAATTTCGATGGAACTACTTGTGATTATTATTATGGTTCGGATGTTACAATGCTTCTGACTTATGAAGATACCAATATTTCTTCTAAGGATGTAGTTGTGACTGACAATGGAACAAAGGTCAATGTGACATGGACACAGGTTGGAAATACGAATAAGTATCAGGCGAACTATGTGGCAACAACAGAAGGCAAGCATGTGCTCTGCATTAATGCGACAGATGTGGCTGGAAATCCGGCACAGGAAAAAACGGCTGAATTCATCAAGGATACAAAGAAGCCGACGATGACACTTACGGTCAACGGAAAGTCTGCATGGACAGAACCAATTGAAGGTGCAGTGAAAGTACAGACAGGTGTGGCGGATAATCAGACGCTGAATATAGCGAAGATTACAGTGGTAGGTCCAAATGCGCAGGCAGTGAAGACACTTTTCGATGCCGGAAATCAGCAGGTAAGCAAGCATGATAGCGGTTTTGCGCTGGAAGATTTAATAGATAATTCGGTTGTAGATGGCGATTACGCAATCACAGTGGAAGTATCAGATAAGGCCGGAAATTCAGATAGTACTTCTATATATTTCCGGGTAGATAATACCGTGCCGGTAGTAACGGCAAAGATAGCAGATGGCGTTACAGCAGGAAAACAGCCGGGAGTTAACTTCGATGGAACGGATTGTGATTTCTTCTATCGCTCAGATGTATCTGTACTTTTGACTTATGAAGATGATAATATGGCAGCTTCTGCGGTTACGGTTACAGACAACAATACGCCGGTAGCTGTACAGTGGACACAGGTAGGAACAACCAATAAATATCAGGCGGTATATCAGGTAACAAAGGATGGCGCTCATACGATTAAGATTGGTGCAACAGACAAAGCCGGAAATAAGGCAGAAGAAAAACAAATCGTATTCATCAGGGATACGGCGGCTCCGGTGATTACAGCAATGATCAATGGCGGTATGGTGTACAATGAAAGTATGGGAGTTGTAGATCTGACATCCAATGCAGTTGTATCGTTCTCAGTCAATGATACAAATGAAGATGTGAATGATTTTAATTACCAGTTGATCAAAACACTTCCGGATGAGAATCCGGTAACGGCGGATGTGTTGAAGACAGAAAACCGGTCCTTCGGATTCAGTGATGAAGCAGATTATGTTGTTAAGGCATATTCTGTGGATAAAGCAGGTAACCGGAGTGCAGAGAGAACAGTACAGTTCCGTATAGACAAGACGGCTCCGGAACTGAATATTACCGGAACAGCGTCCGGTTCAACATTGAATGCCGGTACAACGCTGACATTCAGCATGACAGAGGCATTCTGGAGAGATGCATCCGGTACGATCACGATTACGAGAAAAGCAAATGACAGTACGGCAGAGTCGAATTATAAGACGATTGACTTTAAACCGACAGCGCGTGTGACAACCCTGACAGAGACTCTGAGTGAGACTGGTGAGTATAAGGTAACCTTTACAGGAAAAGATCGTGCAGGACATACAGCAGAGGCTGCAACTTATACGGTAAGAATTGATACAGGCAAGCCAATCATTACATTGAGTGGTGTGTCAAACAACGACAAGACGACAAAACAGGTTGAGTTCCAGGCTCAGATTGAGGAGGACTTTTATCTGACAAAGTCTGTCAGCATTCAGGCAACAAGAACTTATTTGGATCCGGAATCTTATAAGGAAAAGACAGAGGATCTGCAGATTACCGGATACAATCCGACGGCTGCAACGACGCTGATCCGAAATACATTTACGGAAGACGGTATCTACAAGATTCAGGTAACCTGTAAGGATGCCGCAGGCAATGAAGACACACAGGAAGTTTCGTTTACAATTGATAAGACGAACCCTGTGATCGATCCGAAGGTTATGAGTGCATATCAGGGAACGCTTACATCGTTTGCGTGGGATTATGATCTAAACGATATCATCTACGATCTGACTGTCTGTGATACACATATGTACTTGAATGGTAGTGAGTACGATGGTACTTCAGAGGTTGAAGATGGCGCATACGAGATGAAGATTACAGCCGAGGACGAACTTGGAAATGCAACGGAGGAGACGGTAAACTTTAATCTGGATACAAAGGCACCAACATTTATTGTAACAGGTGTTGAAGATGGAGAGATTAAGAACGCGCAGTACGATATCAACGTATCACTTCAGCTGGATGAAGATACATTGGATGAGGTGACGTTGAATGGTTCGGCGGTTGAAATCAAGGACAATGCGGCGACGATTACAGTCACGGAAAAGGGTGATTACAAGCTGGCAATGAAGGCGCACGATGAAGCCGGAAATGTAGCAGAAAAGACGATCAGCTTTACATATGGAGAGAAGAGCCATGTACTTCTGTATGTACTGATCGGAGTTGGCGCACTGGTGCTGCTTGGTGGTGGTGCTGCCATTGTTGTGGCTGCAAAGAAGAAATAGAATAACCAATCGGCAGTAAAAGGGAACATTTAGACGGGAGCATGGAAACATGCTCCTGTTTTGCTTGCAAACAAAGTCATGGCATATTATAATCAGAAAAGCGAAATAGTAACAGGGAAAATTTGGTAGGAGGTTGACGCATGGTAGACGTTGCGATGCTGACAAAGCAAGGGGGAAGAGATCACAACGAGGATTACATACGAAAAGCCGTATATGAGGAACAGCTTTGTCTGGTCTTGTGTGATGGCCTTGGCGGGCATGCATGTGGGGAGATTGCATCTGCGCTGGTTTCGGAAAGTATCGTACAGGCGTTTGAAAAAAAAGGGTATTATGCGGATTTTTTCAAGGATGCGATGGAGCAGGCACAGAAAGAATTGTTGGAAGAACAGGTGCGGAGGGATCTTCGTAATTCCATGAAGACAACTGTGGTTGTGCTTGTGATTACACCGGAACTCGTACAATGGGCGCATATCGGTGACAGTCGTCTGTATCGAATCTACGACAATGGAACAAAATATCAGAGAACGCGTGACCATAGTCTGGTACAGATTCTAAGCGATACCGGTGAGATTAAGGAATCCGAAATCCGTACGCATGAGGAACGGAATAAACTGCTGCGTGCTATGGGTGCACAGTGGGGAACGAAAACATATGACATAAGTGCAGTGATAGAACGTGGAGAAACACAGGCATTTGCATTGATGACAGATGGTTTCTGGGAGTATGTGTATGAGGAAGAAATGCTTGCCACACTCAAAGAAACATCGTCTGCACAGGCATGGCTGGATGCGATGGAAAAGTATGTGCTTAAGCGGGCAGATATGACAAAAACTGATAATTATTCAGCGATTGTTGTTCGAGTAGAGGAATAAGGAAAGATGAAAAACCACGGAGGATGGACATGAAGTTTCAGGCAGTTGTATTTGATATGGACGGTGTCATTACGGATACAGAGAAGTTATATCGAAGATTTCAGCTGGAGGAAGGCAGAAGGCTTGGAATCCCGGATGATGTGATGGTGGTTGCCTGTGAGCGTATCGCAGGTGGCACGAAGTATACGAACAAGCAGCGGTTTGAGGAAGTAGTAGGCATGGGAATTGATTACTATGAATTCCGAGAGGCTGTCGTGAACAAGCTGGACGCACATATTCAGGCACATGGCGTAGAATTAAAGCCGGGCGTTGCAGATACATTGAAGTACCTGAAAGAAAAGGGCGCGAAGGTCGGACTTGCTACTTCGACGGTCCGTGAACGTGCTACAGGATATCTGAAGGCGCATCAGATCGACCGGTATTTTGACGAGTTAGTATTTGGAGATACCGTGGAACATGGAAAACCGGCACCGGATATTTACTTGAAGGCATGCGGGATGCTGGGTGTAAAGCCGGAGGAAGCAATTGCAGTGGAGGATTCCATCAATGGAATCGTATCGGCGGGACGCGCCGGCATGTATCCGGTCATGGTGATCGATCTGATTGAGCCAAATGACATTACGAAGCAGTATGCAAAGAAGGTATATGAATTCGGACGCATCGACCGTCTGAAGGAGTTAATATAGTGTCGAACAAGACCACTATGTAGATGGAAGATGTGTGTAGATATGATTCTAAAACAGACCGTTGAAGCACGCTGGCACTTAACGAACGTAGTGAGTTTAGTACCATTGCGTGCTGAACCGAGCGCAAGCGTGTCTGTGTGGAATCATATCTACACACATCTTCGAATACATGATATCTCGTTCGACACGAGAATAATATGGAGGACAGAAAAATGAGTAACATGAATTTGCTGGTTGTTATTTTGAAGCATGAAGATCTTGTGAGTGAGATCTGTAAGGAACTGGTTGAAGAAGGCATCCATGGCGGTACGATTGTTGATGGCACTGGTATGGCAAGTGTAGTTGAGAAAATGGATGATCTTCCGATTTTTGGAATGTTACGTTCAATTCTTGCAGATGATGATGAACATGAAGTGGCAAAGATGATGTTCTTTGTTGTTGATGATGAAGAAATGAAGAAGGCACGCAAGACGATTAATGATGTAATCGGGCTGGATAAGCCAAATACCGGAATTATGTTTGCGCTTCCTGTATCGTTTGTAGAAGGGCTGGGGGCGTAGTTATGGATTTAAATATACTTACGTATCTTGGCATTATGCTGCTGGCTGCGTTGATCGCAGGCAAGATTGTCAAGCAGATGCGGCTGCCGAATGTAACAGGATATCTGGTTATTGGATTGTTGATTGGTCCAAACTGTTTGAAGCTTCTGAATGAAGAGCTGATTGACAGGATGGATCTGGTGACAGAATTAGCACTTGGATGTATCGCTTTTTCTATTGGTGCGGAGTTCAAAACAACTTTTTTGAAAAAAGTGGGAAAGGCGCCGCTCGTTATAGGTATTACAGAGGGCGTAGGAGCAGTGCTCGTTGTGGATACAATTCTGCTTCTGCTTGGTTATGACGTTACATTTGCGCTGGCGCTTGGCGCAATCGCATCTGCCACGGCGGCAGCATCAACGATGATGATTGTGAAGCAGTATAAAACGAAAGGCCCTGTGACAAGCACTCTGCTTCCGGTTGTGGCATTAGACGATGCAGTGGCTCTGATTGCATACGGACTTTCGATGGCAGTTGCAAATGTAATCAGTTCGAGTGGCAGCGCACCGGTTGGCAAGCTGCTGATTGCCCCTTGTATTGAGATATTCGGCGGTTTGTTGTTCGGCGCAGTACTTGGCGTTATCATGGCGCTGCTGGTAAAATTTTACACTGGACGGGGAAACCGCCTTGCAATCACAATTATGATGATCTGTCTGTGCGTGGGTGTTTCTGATATGGTTGGATTTTCTTCGTTGCTTGCATGTATGATGCTTAGTACGATCTTTGTGAATATTTCAAAGCAGAGCGACAAGATCTATGAGCCACTGGACCGGATTACCCCACCGATTTACATGATGTTCTTTATCTTGTCTGGTGCATCGCTGGATGTCACAGTCATTGTATCTGTCGGAGTTGTCGGTGCGGTCTATGTCGTAGGACGAATCATAGGAAAAGCACTTGGCGCAGCGTTTGGAGCGAAAATCTCGAAGGCACCGAAGGTTGTCCAGAAGTGGCTTGGCCTGACGCTCGTGCCACAGGAGGGAGTTGCAATTGGACTTGCAACCTCTGCCGGAAAGTCTCTGCCACAGTATGCCGCGCAGATTCAGACAATCGTGCTGTGTGGAGTCGTAATCTATGAGCTGATTGGACCGGTTATCACAAAGCTTGCCTTAAAGAAGGCAGGGGAACTTGTGGAGGAACCAAAGAAGACCGGCGCAAAAGCATAAAACAGAAAGTAATAAACGCAACTCATTTTTCATATATATAACTAAAGTAAGCGGGAATGGTGAAACTGTCATTCCGGATAATGGGAGTTTATATGGAAAAACGAGTTGCGTTTTGTGTTTTAAAGGCTTTGGTTGCAGCGTACATTGTGACCGGACTGTTACTTTTGATCATGGCATTTGCATTGTATAAGCTGGGATTAAAAGAGAATGTCGTGGAACTGGGAGTTGTATTTATCTATCTGTTGTCGAGTGCCATCGGCGGATTCTTCATTGGTAAATGCATGGAAATAAAGCGGCTGTTGTGGGGGATATTGCTTGGATTGTTTTATGCAGTGATTCTGCTTATTTTATCTTTGATCGTGCGTGGAAATGCACAGGGAATTATTCATTCCGGACTTCTCAACACACTGATCTGCCTTGGAGGAGGGGCAATCGGTGCATTTCTGTCATAAAACACACGGGCAATTATTTTACAAACGGAATACAATAATAAGGCAGTTTATATTACGTATAATGTAAAAATAAGGGATGACATATTACGTATAATGTGATAGAATACTTAATAATAATGCTAGTAGGAGGCGATAAAGATGAAGAGAATTAAGACTTTGACACAGAAGACAATGAAGAGCACTGTAGTTAAGGGTGGTTGCGGCGAATGTCAGACATCTTGCCAGTCAGCATGTAAGACAAGCTGTACAGTTGGTAACCAGAGCTGCGAGAACAACTAATTACAGATAAAGAAAGTGTAGTACATACACTTCGCACAGAGAAAAGGGGATGTCCTGCGATGTCCCCTTTCCTTAATGAATAAGAGAAATAGGAGTGACAAAAAAGTGGTACACCAGTACAAGAACAATGGGTATAATATCGTGCTTGATGTGTGCAGCGGCTCCGTACATGTAGTGGATGACCTTGTATACGATATGATTGCGTTGTACGAGGGGAGAAAATACGAAGAGATTGAAGAAGCGATTCTTAAAAAGTATGGAGATACCTATAGTAAGGAAGATATCCAGGATGCATACTCCGACATTTCCGAGTTAGAGGAACGGGAAGAGTTATTCACGGAAGATGTATATAAGGATGTAATTATCGATTTTAAGAAGAGAAAGACCGTAGTCAAGGCACTTTGCTTACATATTGCCCATGACTGTAACCTTGCCTGCAAGTATTGTTTTGCAGATGAAGGCGAGTATCATGGACAGAAGCGGGAACTGATGAGTCTGGAAGTTGGTAAGCAGGCGATTGACTTTTTGATAGAGAATTCCGGAAACCGTGTGAACCTCGAAGTCGATTTCTTCGGCGGTGAGCCGTTGATGAACTTCGATGTGGTGAAGGAGATCGTAGCATATGGTCGGAGCAAGGAGAAGGCGGCGAACAAGAATTTCCGTTTTACTCTGACGACGAATGGTATGTTGTTAAACGACGAAGTCATTGATTTTTGTAACAGAGAGATTTCGAACGTTGTGTTGAGTCTCGATGGCAGGAAAGAGATTAATGACAGGATGCGCCCAACCAGAAACGGCAAGGGCAGCTATGATATCATCGTGCCGAAGTTCCAGAAGTTTGTGGAGCAGCGTGGTGACAAGAGCTATTATGTGCGTGGTACATTTACGAGAAATAATCTGGACTTTACGAAGGATTTTGAACTCATGACGGAACTTGGTTTCAAGGAGATTTCCATCGAGCCGGTCGTTACACCGGATGAGAACGATTACGCAATCCGTGAGGAAGATTTACCAACTATCTTCGAGCAGTATGACAAGCTGGCGGTTGATCTGATTCGTCGCCAGAAAGAAGGAAAGCCGGTAACATTTTTCCATTACAAGCTGGACTTGAATGGTGGTCCGTGTGTGTACAAGCGTCTGTCCGGATGTGGTTCCGGAACGGAATATCTGGCAGTGACACCGACCGGAGATCTGTATCCGTGTCATCAGTTTGTCGGACATGATGAGTTTAAACTCGGCGATGTGTTCCACGGGGTGGAACGAAACGATATCGTGGAAGAATTCAAGCTTTGCAATGTCTATGCCAAGGATAAGTGTAAAGATTGTTTTGCAAGATTCTATTGCAGTGGAGGCTGTGCGGCAAATTCGTACCAGTTCCATGGAAATATATTAGATGCGTATGATGTGGGCTGTGAATTGCAGCGGAAACGTGTCGAATGCGCAATCATGATGAAAGCGGCTCTGGCGGATGAAGAAGATGAAGCGGCAGAGTAGAATAAATGAAGGAGAGACAAAAAGATGAAGAAGACAAAAAGAAAAGCAGTCATTAATCTGATTATTTTCTTCCTGCTTCTGGCTGGCGGTATTTATATGGCAATCGCGGGCGTAGGAAAGAATGAATCCGGTAAAACTGCAAATGTTCCGTTGGGATTGGATCTGCAGGGCGGTTTGTCCGTAACTTATGAAATCCAGGACGAGAAGCCGTCTAAGGATGAGATTGATGCAACTGTGGATAAACTGCAGCGAAGAGTGGATGAGTACAGCTCTGAGGGTGAAGTGTATCAGGAAGGCGATGACCGTATCACGGTTGAGATTCCTTTGAACACGGAAAAGGTGGATGCACATGATGTGTTGGATCAGCTTGGACAGCCTGGACAGCTTCTGTTCCTTGATTCTGAGAACTATACAATCTGGCAGCAGAACCAGAACAATGGTACAGATGATGCATACGAGGCAGTTCTGACAGGTTCCGATATCAAGAATGCGCAGGCAGGTGTGGATGATTCCGGCACAGTCAAGGATTATGTTGTACAGCTGCAGTTCACGGAGGAAGGTGCGCAGAAGTTCGCAACAGCAACAGCAGCCAATATTGGTAAGCCAATTTATATTATCTATGACGGTAAGGTTGCGAGTGCACCAACCGTACAGAGTGCGATCACAGATGGAAATGCAGTAATTAACAAGATTTCTGATTATGATGAAGCAGAGAATCTGGCAGCAACCATCAAGATTGGTGCATTGCCTCTGGAGTTAAAGCAGATCCAGTATAATATCGTTGGTGCAAAGCTTGGTCAGAAAGCGGTATCAACCAGTCTGGTTGCTGGTGCAATCGGTTTCGGATTAGTATGTATCCTGATGATCATACTGTATCGTTTCCCTGGATTCCTTGCCAGCCTGGCTCTGACAGGATATGTAGTATTGATGCTTTTGATTTTAAGCATCCGTCACATCACACTGACACTTCCTGGTATTGCAGGTATTATCCTTTCTATCGGTATGGCGGTAGATGCGAATGTCATCATCTTCACACGTATCCGTGAGGAAATCTCTGCAGGCAGTGGTGTGCGTGCGGCAGTAAAAGCAGGTTTTTCCAAAGCGCTTTCAGCGATTCTGGATGGAAATATTACAACATTGATCGCAACTGTTGTCTTGATGATCCTTGGTTCTGGTAGTATCAAGGGATTTGCGGTTACATTGATGCTTGGTATTGTTCTTTCCATGTTCACAGCATTGTTTGTGACAAAGATGCTCTTGAACTCTTTCCTGGAGCTTGGAGTACAGAATCCGAAGATGTATGGAAAAGCGAAAGAACCGAAGATCCATGGATATGTAAAAAATTTCAAGATCTGTGGTATTGCTTCTTTGATTGTGATCATTGCAGGACTTGCATTCCTTGGTGTTAATCATTCAAGAATTGGAAAGTCACTGAACTATAGCCTGGAGTTTACGGGCGGTACATCAACAACCGCTACATTTGCGGAAGATGATGTATATACACTGGAACGTGCGGAGTCTGAGGTTGCACCGGCGATTGCGGAAGCGGTTGGCATTGATGCCGGAACGATTCAGATTCAGACAGTAGAAGGAAACAATCAGGTAATCTTTAAGACATCCGAGCTTACAGAAGAGCAGAGCGCAAAGATTGATGACCTGTTGAAATCACAGTTTAAGGCAACAGAAGTAGACAACCAGAGTATCAGTTCAACCATCAGTGGAGAGATGAAGAAGGATGCTATCGTAGCTATCGCAGTATCTTCTGTATTGATGCTTCTGTATATTGCGTTCCGGTTCTCTGATGTGAAGTTTGGTGTCAGTGCAGTGCTTGCCCTTGTACATGATGTATTGGTTGTATTTGCGGCATATTCGATCGGAACACTGTCTGTTGGTAATACATTTATTGCATGTATGCTGACGATTGTAGGTTACTCTATCAACGCGACAATCATTATCTTTGACCGTATTCGTGAGAATATGCGTACACAGGATAGCAAAGAAAGTCTGGAAGAGCTTGTCAACAAGAGTATCGGTCAGACATTTACAAGAACGATTTATACATCTTTGACAACCTTTATCATGGTATTTGTATTGTTCGTGATGGGCGTAACTTCTCTGAAAGAGTTCACATTTACATTGATGCTTGGTATCGTATGTGGTGCTTACTCATCTGTATGTATTACCGGACCACTCTGGTATACAATGAAGAAGAAATTCTCAAAGAAAAATGCATAAGTAACATAAGGTGGGGCTGTTTCGGCAGCCCCATTTTTAAGTGAAGAAGAGAGGAACACAGATATGTCAGAGTACAAAAAAGAAGAATGGCGGGTAAAACCGCCGGCCGCAGATATCCGTGCACTGGCACAGCAGTTTTCAATCAGTCCGATATTGGCGCATATCATCGTGAACCGGGAAATTACAGAATCGGATGCAGTTGCGCAATATCTGAGTGATGATCTGACATACGCACACGATCCGGCACTGATGAAGGATATGGATAAAGGCTGTCAGATTATGAAAGAAAAGATACAGACAGGAAAGAAGATCCGGATTATCTCCGATTACGATGTGGACGGAATTACGTCCAATTATATTCTGTATCAGGGACTTCATAAGGCGGGGGCAGATGTCTCGTATGACATTCCACACCGGATTCTGGATGGGTACGGTATGAATGTCCGGCTGGTGGATGCGGCATATGCTGATGGCGTGGATACAATTATTACATGCGACAATGGAATTGCTGCGGAGGCGGCGGTTGACCGGGCAAAGGAACTTGGCATGACGGTGATTGTCACCGATCATCACGAGGTTCCCTGCGAGGTGACAGAGACAGGTGAAAAGAATTATTTGTATGTGAGAGCAGATGCGGTGATCGATCCGCATCGTCCGGACTGTGCATACCCATACAAAGGACTGTGTGGTGCCGGAGTGGCATATAAGTTTATCCGGCGTTTATACCAGATAATGGAGCTCCCGTGGGAGGACGCGGATGCCTATATGGATATTCTGTCGCTTGGTACAGTATGCGATATCATGCCGCTCACAGATGAGAACCGGATCTTTGTCAAGCATGGATTACGGAGACTTACGAATAGCACGAATCTCGGTATCAATGCCTTAAAGAAAGCGTTAAATCTTGATGGTAAACCGATTGCGGTGCATCATTTAAGCTTCCGGATCGGACCAAGCCTGAACTCAACCGGAAGGCTGGAAAGTGCGAAAGAGGGCGTGGAACTGTTGTTGACACAGGACTCTGAGAGAGCGGAAAGCCTGGCACAGGATATGGCAAAGCTCAATGAACTTCGTAAGGAAATGACTGATCGTGGCGTGCGGATAGCAACCGATTGGGTGCGAAAGGATATTCGCCTGATTCCAACCGAAGATGGTGTGAAAGAGACGAAAATCGTGGATGATAAGGTTATCGTCCTGTATATGCCGGGCATCCATGAGAGTATCGCGGGATTGATTGCGAGCAAACTGAAGGAAGCATTTTATCGTCCGACGCTTGTGTTTACCGATGCGGAAAATGGACAGGGGCTGAAGGGCTCCGGGCGTTCAATTGAGACATACAATATGTTTGATAAACTCTGTGAGCATAGAGATTTGTTCATAAAGGTTGGGGGACACCCGATGGCGGCGGGGTTTACGATCACGCGTGAGGCACTCGAGCCGTTGCGCGAGGCTTTGAACCGGGACTGCAAGCTGACAGATGCGGATCTGGTCGAGAAGATGTATGTGGATGAATCCTGCGCTATAAAGCAGCTGACATTGCCACTTTATGAGGAACTTGCAAAGCTGGAGCCATACGGAACTGCGAATGCAAGGCCGTTGTTTGGTATTGTGAAAATGGGTATCCAATCGATTAAAATGGTTGGAAATGAGGGACAATATGCACGTTGTACCTTTGTTGATGGCGGCGGTACACGTATAAACGGTATGGTATTTCGAGGAAAAGAGTTATTGGACAACATAAAAGTGTGGTTTGGAAACGAAGAATGTGATAGAATATTGAAGGGTTTACAAAACCATGCATTGATTGATATTCTGTACCATATGAAGAAGAACGAGTTCAATGGAACGGTTTCGATTCAGATGGAGCCGGTATCAATACGGAAAAGCATATATTATGAGTCATCAAAATAGATCATAAGTGAAGGTAGGAGGAGCACAAATGAAGAGTGTAAAAGATTATATCATCAGTATTCCGGATTTTCCAAGCAAAGGGATTATATTCCGGGATGTGACAAGTGTACTGGAAAGTCCGGAAGGGTACACACTGGCGATTGATGAACTGAACAAGTTATTAGATGGAGTGGACTATGACCTGATCGCAGGTACAGAATCGAGAGGATTTATCTTTGGTGCACCACTTGCCTACAAGAACAAGAAAGGATTTATCCCGGTTCGTAAGAAGGGAAAGCTTCCACGTGAGACAGTTGAGATGAGCTACGATCTGGAGTATGGTTCCGCAACGATCGAGATTCACAAGGATGCGATTAAACCGGGCGATAAGGTTGTGTTGGTCGATGACCTGATTGCAACGGGCGGCACGATTCAGGCAGCAGCCAAGCTGGTAGAAGAATTAGGTGGAGAAGTTGTGAAGATGATTTTTCTGATCGAGCTGACAGACCTTGGAGGAAGAAAACTTCTGGAAGGCTACGATGTTGCGTCTGTTGTGCAGTATGAGGGTGAGTGATTTACTGGAATCTGAAAACAGATTTTAGATAAGTTATACGACTATATTCGAGGAAAGAAGTGATTTCTATGGCCGATACAACCTATAAAATACCACATGATACTCTGAAAAAAGATATTAGTAAACCGGAAGATTTTACTCCGCCGGAAGAATTGTATAAGAAATTGATTGCCACGATTCGGGCGTATCGTCCGACGACAGATCTGTCGGAGATTGAGAAGGCATATAAGATTGCAAGCAAGGCACATGAGGGACAGAAACGGAAGTCCGGGGAACCATATATTATCCATCCACTTTGTGTAGCAATCATTCTGGCAGAGCTCGAGCTTGATAAAGAAACGATCGTAGCCGGAATCCTCCACGATGTCGTTGAAGATACAGTCATGACACGCGAGGAGATTGCAAAGGAATTCTCAGAAGAGGTTGCTCTGCTTGTCGACGGCGTTACCAAACTGACGCAACTCGACCTGTCACAGGACAAGATTGAGGTTCAGGCAGAAAATCTGCGTAAGATGTTCCTTGCGATGGCGAAGGATATCCGTGTCATACTGATCAAGCTTGCCGACCGTCTGCATAATCTGCGGACAATGCAGTACCAGTCACCGGCAAAACAGATTGAAAAATCACGTGAGACGATGGATATTTATGCACCGCTCGCGCACCGTCTTGGTATTTCCAAAATCAAGGTCGAACTCGATGATCTTTCTATGCAGTATCTCTATCCGGAGGTCTACAAGAATCTGAAAGAAGAGATCACAACACGTCTGAATGCGAGTGAGGACTTTATCGTACAGATGGTAGAGCAGGTCAAGCAGTACATGAAAGAAGCCGGTATCGAGGCAGACGTGGACGGACGTGTCAAGCATCTGTTTTCCATCTATAAGAAAATGATCACGCAGAACAAGACACTTGATCAGATCTATGATATTCATGCAATCCGTATCAAGGTTGACACAGTGCGGGATTGTTATGCGGCACTTGGAATCATTCATGAGAAATATAAACCGATTCCGGGACGTTTCAAGGACTATATTGCAATGCCGAAGGAGAATATGTATCAGTCACTCCATACGACATTGATCGGACCGGGTGGACGTCCATTTGAGATTCAGATACGTACTTACGAGATGCATCGTACAGCAGAATATGGTATTGCCGCACACTGGAAATACAAAGAGGGCGGAAGCGGTAAGAACGATAACGAAGAGCAGAAGTTGAGCTGGCTCAGACAGATTCTGGAGTGGCAGACTGACACGACGGATAACAGGGAATTTATGAATGCTATCAAGACAGATCTGGATCTGTTTTCCGATCAGGTGTATGTATTTACTCCGGCGGGTGATGTCAAGAACCTTCCGGCAGGCTCTACGCCAATTGATTTTGCGTATAGCATCCATACGGCAGTCGGAAACAAACTGATTGGTGCACGCGTCAATGGACGTCAGGTGCCGATTGAGACAGAACTTCACAATGGCGACCGTGTTGAGATTATTACGTCCCAGAATTCGAAGGGACCAAGTATGGACTGGCTGTCTGTAGTCAAGAGTTCGCAAGCAAAAACGAAGATCAACCAGTGGTTCCGTCAGGAGAACAAGACGGACAATATCCAGCGAGGAAAAGATGCCATTGCTGCATATTGTAAGACAAAGGGAATTGTGTTATCGAATCTTTTACAGCCGGAGCTGCAGGAAAAGGTGATGAAAAAATACAACTTCCTGACCTGGGATGCCGTGCTTGCTTCCATCGGTCATGGCGGACTTAAAGAAGGACAGGTTGTCAACCGCCTGCAGGAAGAATACAAAAAAGAAGAAGCAAATAAAATCACAGAGGAGCAGATCGTTGACAAGATCAACACGCCGGGCAGAGGCGAGAGCCACAAGCATGCCAAGGGTGGTATTGTGGTCAAGGGCATGGACGATGTTGCAGTGCGTTTCTCCCGTTGCTGTGCTCCCGTACCGGGGGATGAAATCGTCGGTTATATCACACGTGGGCGTGGTGTATCGATCCATCGTACGGATTGTGTGAATGTGCTCTGTATGGATGAGTTTGACCGGAAACGTCTGATTGAGGCGGAATGGTCAGAGGATCTGTTACAGAATCAGAAGATGTATATGACGGAGATCAACATCTATGCGAATGACAGTAAGGGGCTGGTATTCTCGCTGTCAAAGATCTTCAATGAGGAAAATATCAATCTGACAGGTATGAATGTACGTGTCAACAAGCAGGGCAAGGCGACGGTTTCCGTGAAGTTTGAGATCCGTTCGAAGGAGCAGCTTAACAAGATGATTGCGAAGATTCGGAATGTGGAAGGGATCATCGATATCGAGCGGACGACCGGGTGATGCCGAACCTTGAAAGGAGATATATGGGAAAGATTGAAATAACGAAGAAAGTGCTTGGAATCTGTGCGACGAACTGTTACACGGTAGTTGATACAGAGACGAAAGAAGCGCTCATTATAGATCCGGCGGATCGCGCAGATGTTCTGATTCGCGATTGGAAGGATAAAGGCGTGACGCCGCAGGCGGTGCTGCTTACGCATGGCCATTTCGATCATATCGGGGCACTGGCCGGCGTGAAGAAGGAGTATCCGGATATTAAGGTGTATGCGGCAGCGAAGGAGAAGGAAGTTATGGAGAGTCCGACGCTGAATCTGTCGTCTTCGTTTGGTGCGGCATTTACGGCGCAGGCGGATATCTATCTGGAGGATGGTGCCGAGATCGAGGTGCTTGGACGGACATGTAAATGCCTGTTAGTGCCGGGGCATACGAAGGGTGGCATGTGCTATTATTTCCCGGAGGAAAATGTTGTCTTTACCGGGGATACGCTGTTTTGCTACAGTGTCGGAAGAACGGATTTCCCGACGGGTGATGCGAAGGCATTGGAGGAAGCCATCCGTGAGAAGTTATTTACACTGCCGGATGAGACACTTGTGCTTCCGGGGCACGATGTACAGACAATGATTGGAAAGGAAAAGAAGGGCAATCCTTATTTCTAAGATGATACTGCTAGACCAGAATAACCAATTATATAACAATGACCTGCGGGCGATGATTATGGCGTTTTATCCGGGGGTAAAGATCGTCGAGGACGCAAGTTTATCGGATGATTTTGACCTGCGGCTCCTGATCCGCTATGAGGAAGCATCTACCATCCTGACGGTGTGCAAGCACGGACACGCGTGCGACAAGCCGGATGATCTGCAGGAGGTGCCGGAGCTTCCGGCGTATAAGGATAAGCTGCTGATATCCACCTGTGGGCTGCGGGCGAAGATTCTTGTCGATTACCGGGATAAGACAGAGTTTCGGAATGTACTGAAGATGGCATCGTACCGGCTGCTCGGACAGTTTGCAGACCGGAGACTTCCGTGGGGCGACCTGACGGGGGTACGTCCGACGAAGATTGCGATGACGAAGCTCCTGGAGTATATGGCGGAGCAGGCTGACGAAGCTGGCGGGAACAGAAATGTATCCGAGACGGATGCCGAGTTTACCGGAACAAAACAGCAGGAAATACACGGAAGAATCGTACAATATTACCGCGATATCTACGACACAAGCATGCAGAAGGCAGAACTTGCAACGACAGTGGCAGAAAATGAACATCGTCTGGTGAAAGGAATCGATCTCGACAACGATTATTGTCTGTATGTCGGGATTCCGTTTTGTCCAAGCCGTTGTCTGTATTGCTCGTTTACTTCGTATCCGATTGGAATCTACGCGGAGAAAGCAAGGATGTATATTGATACGCTCTGCAAGGAGTTAGCCTATGTGGCAGAACAGTATAAGCATAAGCGGTTGGTGGCAATCTATATTGGCGGCGGAACGCCGACGTCGATCTCGCATGAGCTGCTTGCGGTGTTGTTGCAGCAGATTCAGACAGTATTCCGGTTACAGGAACCGGACGTTGCGGATGGGCTTGTGGAGTTTACCGTGGAGGCGGGACGCCCGGACAGTATCACCCCGGAAAAGCTTGTGGTGATGAAGGAATATGGTGTGACGCGGATCAGCATTAACCCGCAGACGATGAATGACGAGACACTGCGGACGATCGGGCGCGCACACAATGCGGCTCAGGTGAAGGAAGCGTTTGCGATGGCAAGACAGGCGGGCTTTGATAATATCAATATGGATCTGATCGCGGGGCTTCCGGGAGAAGACTTAGACAGCATGCGGCATACGCTTGCCGAAGTGCGGGCGTTGGCACCGGAGAGCCTGACGGTACATTCGCTGGCAATCAAGCGTGCGGCGAATCTGAACCAGCAGATGGATGATTACAAATCCACGATTCATCATGATATGGACGCGATGCATACGGCGGCACAGGAGACGGCGCAGGCACTTGGCATGGAGCCATATTACCTGTACCGGCAGAAGAATATCGGTGGCAATCTGGAGAATGTCGGCTATGCGAAGCCGGGCTGCGAATGTTTATATAATATTTTGATTATGGAAGAGATGACAGATATCATTGCGGCGGGCGCGGGTGCGTCCACGAAGCTTGTCTATCATGCGGAAAATCGTGTGGAGCGGGTAGAAAACTGCAAATCTGTCGATGATTATATCAACCGTTTTGATGAAATGCTTGACCGGAAGCGCAAAGCGTTTTAAAATCGAACGAGAATGAATACAAGCGGGAGGAAAAAGATGGCAATGAAGAAGAAGCCGGTAACCGGCATGAAAGATATATTACCAAAGGAGATGGCAATCCGTGATTACTGTATCGCATTGATCAAGGATACCTATAAGACATTTGGATTCAATTCGATGGAGACACCTTGCGTGGAACATATCGAGAACCTGAACAGCAAGCAGGGCGGCGAGAATGAGAAGCTCATTTTCAAGATCTTGAAGCGTGGTGAGAAGCTGAAGATCGACGAGGCAAAGGAAGAGTTAGATCTGGTTGACGGCGGACTCCGCTATGATCTGACCGTGCCACTTTGCAGATATTATTCGAATAATGCGAATGAACTGCCAAGCCCGTTTAAGGCGTTGCAGATGGGAAATGTATGGAGAGCTGACCGTCCACAGCGAGGACGTTACAGACAGTTCATGCAGTGCGATATTGATATTTTAGGTGAGCCAACAATTTTGGCAGAGATCGAGCTGATCTTAGCGACAACGACATTGCTTGACAAGCTGGATTTCAAGAACTTCACGATCCGTATCAATGATCGTCGTATCTTAAAGGCGATGGCAGCTTACAGCGGATTTGCGGAAGCAGATTATGATACTGTATTTATCATCTTAGACAAGATGGATAAGATCGGTTTGGATGGCGTCAAGGAAGAACTTCTGAAGGAAGGCTATGCCGAGGATGCTGTGACAAAATATCTCGAACTGTTCGAGAAGGTGACAGCTGATATCAGTGGCGTACAGTATCTGAAGGAGACACTTGGTGAGTTCTTGCCGGAAGAGGTTGCTGAGAATTTGAAGACGATCATCGACAGCGTGGAGAGCACGAAGAGTGCGGACTTCAAGATGGCATTTGATCCGACTCTGGTACGTGGTATGTCATATTACACAGGACCAATCTTCGAGATCTCGATGGATGAATATGGCGGATCGGTCGGCGGCGGCGGACGTTATGATGAGATGATCGGCAAATTCACCGGTCAGGCGACTCCGGCGTGTGGATTCTCCATCGGATTCGAGCGAATCATCATGCTTTTGTTAGAGCGTGATTTTGAAGTGCCGGGAAGTAAGAACAAGACCGCATACTTAATCGACAAGAAGATGCCAGGCGACAAGCTGCTTAAGATCTTAGAGCAGGCAAAACAGGCAAGAGCCGAGGGTCAGATCGTGAATATCGCGATCATGAAGAAGAACAAGAAGTTCCAGAAGGATCAGATGATTACAGAGGGCTATACACAGTTCGAAGAGTTCTATGCGGATTCCTTTGAGGGTTAATCGTAACTTATGATATGAAAATGCTCCCTATCTGGATTAGATAATTGTAAGCTTAGAATGTTGGAGATAGGAGTAAGTCTTTATAAATTAACTTAGACACAGGAGGCTATGAAAATGGCAGAGTCAATGCAGGGACTTCACAGAAGTCACAGATGTACAGAAGTAAATAATACGATGATTGGGAATACCGTCACCGTGATGGGATGGGTGCAGAAGAGCCGGAACAAAGGCGGAATCATCTTCGTCGATCTGCGTGATCGAAGCGGAATTCTGCAGGTGATCTTCGAAGAAGCAAATTGCGGTGCGGAGAGCTTCGCAAAGGCGGAGAAGCTTCGTTCCGAGTTTGTAGTTGCAATTACCGGAGAGGTTGCAAAGCGTGGCGGAGCGGTCAATGAGAACCTTGCAACCGGTGATATTGAAGTCATCGCGAAGGATATCCGTATCCTTGCTGAGGCAGATACACCACCATTCCCAATCGAGGAGAACAGCAAGACGAAGGAAGATCTTCGTCTGAAATATCGTTATCTGGATCTTCGTCGTCCAGACTTACAGAAGAATATCATGATGCGTAGCAAGGTGACAACACTGGTGCGTTCTTTCATGGCAGAGGAAGGATTTATCGAGATCGAGACACCGACACTTTGTAAATCAACACCAGAGGGCGCACGTGATTACCTTGTACCAAGCCGTGTACATCCAGGTGAGTTCTATGCATTGCCACAGTCACCACAGATCTACAAGCAGCTGTTGATGTGTTCTGGTTACGATCGCTATTTCCAGATCGCACGCTGCTATCGTGATGAGGATCTGCGTGCCGACAGACAGCCGGAATTCACACAGATCGATATGGAGCTTTCTTTCGTAGATGTCGATGATGTCATCGATGTCAATGAGCGTCTGCTTGCAAAACTGTTCAAGGAAGTCATTGGCGTAGACGTACAGCTTCCAATCCAGCGTATGACATACAAAGAGGCAATGGAGCGTTTCGGTTCTGATAAGCCGGATCTCCGGTTTGGCATGGAGCTTTGCGACGTGACAGATGTTGTGAAGGATTGTGAATTTGTCGTATTCAAGAATGCGATTGAAGCCGGCGGAAGCGTGCGCGGTATCAATGCCGAGGGACAGGGTGCAATGCCGAGAAAGAAGATTGATGCACTCGTTGATTTTGCCAAGGGCTACGGTGCCAAGGGCCTTGCATATATTGCAATCCATGAGGATGGAACTATGAAGTCTTCGTTCGCGAAGTTCATGAAGGAAGAAGAGATGCAGGCACTTGTTGCGAAGATGAATGGTAAGCCTGGAGATCTGCTCCTTTTTGCAGCAGATAAGAGCAAGCTTGTCTATGATGTACTTGGCGCACTTCGTCTTGAGATCGCAGATCAGCTTGGACTGCTTCACAAGGATGAATACCGTTTCGTATGGATCACAGAGTTCCCACTGCTTGAGTGGAGCGAGGAGCTTGGCAGATATCAGGCAATGCATCATCCGTTTACGATGCCGATGGAAGAGGATCTGCAGTATATCGAGTCTGATCCGGGCAGAGTACGTGCAAAGGCATACGATATCGTATTAAATGGTACAGAAATCGGTGGTGGTTCCGTGCGTATCCACCAGGATGATATCCAGGAAATGATGTTCAAGGCGCTTGGATTCACGATGGAGCGTGCATACGACCAGTTTGGATTTTTGCTCAATGCATTCAAATATGGAGTACCACCACACGCAGGACTTGCATATGGACTTGATCGTCTCGTTATGCTGATGGCACAGGAGGACTCTATCCGCGATGTTATCGCATTCCCGAAGGTGAAAGATGCTTCCTGTCTGATGAGTGAGGCACCGAATACGGTTGATGCAAAACAGCTTGAAGAGCTTGGAATCGCAATCGCAAAGGCGGAAGTTCAGACAGATTCCGAATAATTGTAGATGTTTGTGCAGATTTAGTCTGACTCAAAAAAGAGAGATCAACAGATTGTTGGTCTCTTTTTTATCAGGCTGGAAGAAGAGGGCTACGTATGTGGACTGATTTGAGCCAAAAAAACGCAGAATATAAATATGAAATCCGCATATGATTAAGAGAAGGAATCTCATGGAGTTGCAGGTATGCAGATTCTTCGTTGGAAGAGAATCAGATTATTGTTCGGATTTGCCGTATTTTTAGTTTTGTTGATTTTGAATTGTGTCATGTATTGTAACAAAGCAGGTATGAAGCGGGATTTAACAGTGGTAATTGATGTTGGGCATGGAGGCAATGATCCGGGAAAAATCGGCGTGGACAATGTAAAAGAAAAAGATGTCAATTTGCAGATTGCTCTTTGTCTGAAAGCGCAGCTGCAGGCGCGTGGGGTGAAGGTAATTCTGACGCGGGAAGGAGATGTGTGTCTGGCAACGGACGGCGCGACAAACAAGAAAGTATCCGATATGCATAACCGCGTGAGTCTCATCAATGCGTCCGGCGCAGACTATATGATCAGTATTCACCAGAACAGTTATCCGGAGGCGGAAATCAGTGGTCCACAGGTATTTTATTATGGCTCATCGGAAATGTCCAAGGAATTGGCGGAAGCGATTCAGGTGCAGTTGATTGCGGATTTGCAGCCACCGAAAGAACGGGAGATTAAGCCCGGCAACGATTTATATATCCTGAAGAATAGTCAGTGCCCGGGCGTGATCGTAGAATGTGGATTTTTGAGCAACCCGACGGAATGTGACAATTTGCAGGAACCGAAATATCAGCAGGCGGTTGCGGCGGCGATTGCACGCGCCATCTGCAAATTATAATTCGACTGTAAAGCAGATCCATATATGGTCGTGGAACATCTCGTTTTCCAGATAGATTTTGCCGTTGTAATGACGTACCAGTTCATTCAGATTTGGTAGTCCCTGCCCGCGGGTGCTGTGCGGGTCGGTTGTCTTGGTGGAATATCCGCGTACGAACATTCTCTTGCGTACTCCGGCGGACAGTTCCCGCCCTTCGTTTTTTGTCTGGATCAGCATATGGCCATCCCGGCTGTCGAGAATCAGATAAAGGGTGTGACCGACATCGGTTGCTTCCACGGCGTTGTCAATCAGAATGCCGAGAATCCGGATCAGATCATATTCCGGAACTTTGGTAATTAGGGATCTGTTTTTGATTGTGATAGATATCTGTTTCCCTTTTTGTTCAGCTTCTTTGAATTTACTGAATACAAAGCCTGCTACAACCGGAAGGTTGATCTTCAGAAGTTCAGACTCGTTGAATTCATCCTCTAAGAAAGTGGAGTAGTTAGCAATTGCCTCGCTCAGCGATTCATAATCTTTGTATGTGTATGGCAGCATACGGATGGCGTTCATCTGGTTATTGAAATCATGTTGTTTGCCAAGTATATCCGAAATCAGGTTATGAGCCATTGGTTCGTATGTCTGATAATCCTTGATATCCTGCTGCTGTATGGTGATCGTCCGTTGTTGGTTCAGAACCATGATATCGGCAAGAAACAGGATGATCATAAAGGAGATAGTCAGAGGCAAAACCGCGATGGCATCGATGGAATCCACCTTGGACAGTGCGATAGTGACAAGCAAAAGCAGGGCAATGTAAGAGATAATAAGCTTGATGATCAGATTGCCCTGATTGATATGCACATATAATTTGTTTAACGGAAGGAAAGAAATTCCGATGGAGATAAGCAGTACTATGAAAGTGCCAAGCAGCTGGCCTTTGGAATTATCACTCATCATGAGCTTCTTCGGAACTGCTAAAATTGCCAGAGATTCAACTAAACTATATAAAATATAACTTAACAGAAAGGAGAAGATAGCGTTAGAATAATTCAGATTCAATACCTTCTTGCAGGTAAATAAAGTTGCCAGCATGGCGAGTGACCATCCGAACAATGCGGGAAAAAATGTCTCCAAAGCAGAGTTTAGAATTGCACATGACGGAATCAGGGATAACCATGGGGAAAGGAGTTTTTTCCATTTTATATCTACAAAAGAACGCATTAACAGTATTAAAACAATAAGTTCACATGTATACACAAGTATAAAGATATGATTGACAGCCATAGTACCCCCTCCTTACACGCATTATAAAATTGAAGAAAGACGTGTGTCAATCTTTTGTTTTAATTTTGTCATACGAATGCAGGATATGTAAAATGAACAGAAATTTTGTCGTCTGTTCCCTGCTGTTTGTCGTTCGTTCCCAACCTATTGCGCAATTATCTTATCCGTGATAAGAATAATATAGAAATTCAGTAAAGATGAATTTCCAAAATATACTTTCACAAGGAGGAGATGTGTGATGAAAGATATGAAGAAGTTGGTTGCTGCACAGTTGGAGGATCTGACAGAGGATATTCTGACACTTACCGGATGCCTGAGTTTTTGGGGAGAGCCTGAGCTTCCGGACTGTATGAGAGTCCAGATGGAATCTGAGAACTAGTACATCAACAACAAAACAGTTGGGGGGTATCTGTTGCGCGGACTTTTGACGGATACCCCCATTTGTGAAAAAGAGAAAGAAAAAGTGAGGATGATATGAATATCAATCATAGGATAGGGGAGCACGTGACGCAGTATCTGGTGGGACGTGACTATGATGGTTCAGATGTGCAATGTGCAAAAGTATGCTATGCAGTGGAATCTGTGGTCGGTGATTTGCAGAAAGATCTGATTTTGTTTGTGATCTTTTCTATATCAGGATTATTTCAGGAATTTTTATTTTGCTTTCTGACGGTAAATCTGGTTCGACGTTATCTTGGTGGAATCCATATGAAAACGAATGTTGGATGTACACTGGTATCAGTCGGAGTATATGTGATTGCTGTGACAGGGGGCGTGTTGCTACCATTACCGCAAGCTGTTACCGTTGGGATTATTCTGTTGACCGTATATCTCATGTGGAAGGTAGCTCCATTGCCGTCCCCGAATCGGCCGGTCTATCGGGGAGAACGGAAACGGAAGATTCAGAGACGGGGTATGTTTGGACTTGGCGTTTTGGGGATCTGTACGGCCCTGTATCCTTTTTGCTCCGCATTTATTGCGTGGACGTTGGTTTTACAGATTGTGGAGGTAGGAGTTGTGTTAGTGAAAGAGAATTACCTGAATTATGAAAATATGGATACACCGCCGTCGATATCGGCAGAGGCAGAAAAATTATTTATGAAATATACCAGAAATTATGAACAGCGGATGAACGGACTACTTCATTTTCCGACAGATTTTGAATCCATGACGCGGAAAGAACGGACAAGCGCGTTCAAAGGATTTACGGAACAGGAAAAAGATGCGGTGATGGCACTGCTGACTGAGGAACAGAAAGAACGATTGGTGCATGATATTCATTATCAGGCAGTATATGATTTTTGGAGAGGAAAATAAAAAAGCAGGGGCTGACCGATGCATTAAAACATGGGTGTTAGTCCCTGCTGATTATTTTTTTGACATAGTCTTTATATTTCCGCCCGACAGGCGTCGATAATTTGTGTGTTCCGAGATAGAGCAGTGCGTTTGCCGGATCATAGGAAGATACAAAATCACTGTTAACAATAAAACTGCGGTGGCTTTGAATGAAATTTGGCGGGAGCTTCTCGTTGATTTCCTTCAGCCGGATACCGGTTGTGTAAATAATATCAGTTTCGGTGTAGATTGTCAGGTTCTTGCCGGCAGCCTCGATATATAAAATCGTATCGGGGAGAATACGAAAATAAATACCGTTGACATCGCGCAGTTCAATGGGAGTTACATCCAGAAAACGATTGTGAATCAGCTTGTCGATGGTATAGAGCAGATCTTCTTTCCTGTATGGCTTTACAAGGAAGTCATAACAGTTTGTGGCATGTATGGCACGTGGAGCATCGACAGAGAGAGCAGTCAGATACAAAATTGGCGTTTTTGTATAACGCTGCAGGGAACGGATATAACCTCCAAGCGCAACACCATCTCGCTCCGATACCGGATTCCCAAGTGAGATATCCAAAAGAAACAATTGGATTTTGTGAACCCGCATCATTTGTACAGCCTGTTCGTAGGTCGTAGCCTTTATACAATTCATATGTTCGTAATTTTCGAGCAGAATAGCTTCGATGCCATCCAATTGTGCCCGGTCATCTTCGACTATCAATATATCCATGAAGCGGCTCCTTTCGCTCGATTATTCATTATAAATATGAGCAGATTTGAATGTCAATATT